>Ga0326727_10000608_pt1 | contig 145228 bp, 129 predicted proteins | sample MB2enrmetagenome_FD_207643 | JGI IMG/M metagenome (GOLD analysis project Ga0326727, IMG submission 207643) | Lab enriched peat soil microbial communities from McLean, Ithaca, NY, United States - MB29MY | ecosystem: Environmental > Terrestrial > Soil > Wetlands > Peat | place: USA: New York... | reverse complement strand
TTCACCTCGTCCACACTGGCTGCGGCGAAGGAGGCATCGAGAGCATCAAACGTCGCAACCCCTAAAATGTAATTCTTCAACGAGGCGAACGAATTCAGAGTGAGGTGGTTGCCGGCGCAGACGCAGCCTAACGCCGTGGGCTTGACAGCTCCATCGGGCGAAATCTCAATTAATTCGAGGTCTGCGCACCGCTTGATCCCGCTCCGAATCAAACCGATGATTTTCTTATTCTCCTTTCCCCAAGACTGTCCGGCAAATGTGTTAAATAGAAACTGTTCAATTTCTTCAGATGTTTGAGCATACCCGCTCGCGACAACTGTAAGAACACGTTCGTCAACATTCGTTTCTCCAAGTGCTGAGAATAGCGGCTCGACGGCCCTGTCAAGATAGAGGTTCCGGCACTGGAGCTTCTCGGCCGGCGTTTCTGAAAGCAGGAGCCCCCGGCCAAACGTAGAGGACTTCCCTAGCCGTCCCGCTCTGCCCAAGATATTTCTTACCTCAGCGGTCCTCCACGGAATTTGAGTCCAGCCACCCCGCAACTGCGTCCATTTCCTATTATCAGCCAAGATTACATTGTCTACGGGCAGATTCACGCCCATAGACAATGTCGTGGTGCTGACCATGATGCGAATCTCACCTGCTCTAAACGCTTGCTCAATTATTAACCTCTCGGGCAGTTCGCAATCAGCGTTGTGAAACGCGACGCCGTTGCACAAGCTTTTCAAAAGCTCCTCACGAGTTTCCGTATCAGCCTCATCTTTAAGCTGTTTGATCGCGTTGGTCGCAGCAGGCAGGCGGAGTCTGACGGCAAGCTCGTGCGCTAACTCAGTCGTGCGCCGCACGGAACTCGCAAAGATCAAGACCTGTTCGCCTCTGCCTAACAGTTCTTCCGTGAGAACAGAGATGTTACTCCCTCTAAAGCTTTCACTTCCTCGCGCACCCGAGTTTGCTTCGCGATAGTCAAATCTGCCATCTGGAGCCACCACCCCTGTCCGCAATTCAACCGGGCGACTACCGTCCCGCAACACCTTACACCCAATCCACTTGTCAAAATCATTGAGGTCACCGAGCACAGCGCTTAGTCCGAGAAGTTGGCAGCTTGCTGACAACTTACGGATTTTTGTGAGCAGCAACTCTAGGCCGGGACCTCGGTTCTCGTCACTGACTAGCTGGACTTCGTCAATGATTACACTCCCGCACGTGTCGAGAATCACTTGATTTGCCACCAGCAAGGCAGAAAGCTTCTCGTAGGTCAGAATTGCAATATCGTACTTGCCGTTTAGCAATTCAGAGTCGCTTTCGTGGTGGTCACGATCGGAAACAATACAGCGCAATCCGAGACTTGGATTATTCGAATAACGGGACATGAGCTCTGAATAACGTTCTTCGGCGATGGCCTTGAACGGCACGAGGTAGATGGCCCTAGAACCATTCAGCGCTCGCCACACCGCGAGCATTTCGCCAAGGAAGGTCTTTCCAGAAGAAGTCGGGGCGATGACTAGAAGCGACTCTCCGGAGAATAGGCCGTTCTGCACTGCGGAGCGCTGAACAGGCAACGCCTCCACGATACCGGCCTTGATCCACGCTTCATAGATTTCAGGAGGAAAGGAAGCACCACAAAGGTCGTTGAAACGAATTGGGTTCACGATCCGTCACTTCTGTTCAGGCCTCGTCCCAGAGAGTCTTCGCCTCAAACTCGGCCTTCTTGCGCCTAATGGACTCCATTTCTGATACAAGTCGCGCGAATTCATGGTGAAGCTTGGCATAGCTTTCCACGGCTGCCCTCATTTGACCGGACCAGTCATACCAACCCTTGAACCGAGGGGCGCCAGTGTGGTTCTCAGGATCGTATCTGTCAAGATGGTCATCCAGAGGAAACCCGTGCCTCTTATGCAAGTCTTGCGCGTGCCAGAGAACGCGGCGAACAGCCGCATCCAGATGCTTCGGGACTGTGTTCCCGTAAGCGCTGTATCGCCCAAACTCCAAGTCAGCAGCTGCTGGTGTTTGCTTCTTGTGAGTCCAGTTTTCGTCCGTGTTAACGTGTTGATCAACCAGTGCCGGCACTCTTGAAACGATGTCCGCCAGCTCCAATTTCAGTTTCTTGATTTTCTCTGAGCCCAATTCCTTGGCAACCCCGGGACGAGAAGTCACGACTTTCTGCACGTACTCGGGAATCCAGCCGGAAGCAAACGACTTCGTTTCCGCCAAAAATTTGTCACAGCAGCTAGCCATTTCGGCCCGCAGCTTATCAATTTGCGAGTTTAGGCTTTCGATCTGCTTATTGAACTCCTCAATGGACATGCTGAATAGATTCGCGCGGCACTGCCGCGTTGACAAGAGAATTGTTCCCTAGGCGGAGGCCAGTACGTCCGCCATTTCCACCGTACTCGAAGCCGGCAAGACTATAGGTCCGTAGGCCCAGAGCATCCTAAGGTTATCGGAGCGACGGTCCGTCCTACCCCTTCTCAATCACCGTAAACGCTTCGTCGAGCGTCTTGACGATGAAGTCGGTGTCGGCTTTGGTGATGCAGAACAGGGGTTCGATGCGGATGGTGTTGGCGGCCATGCCTTCGGCGATGTTTTGTTTGCCGCTCGAGCCGCCGGCACCGCAGAGCGGACGGCTGCAGAAACGACAGAGATTTGCCGTCGCGGCACGACAGACGGCCCGGGGCGGTTTCGACAGGCCCGCCTGAAGGGCGTTGGCGGGTAAACTCAGGATGAATATGAAAGCGCGCCTCCGGGCGGCAACCGGTGGTCGCCGGGTGAAGAACCAGCGTCAATCAGGTAACATACCGTTCTTCGGTCAGGTACCGGTTCATGTGATCGCAGAGAAGGGTCACGACGGTTTTTTTGCCACCGGGTTTCCTGGCCTCTTCCAGTGCGAAATGAACGTTGGCCCCGGAGGAGACGCCGCAATACAGACCTTCTTCCTGCCACAACCGATGCGTCATCGCCCGCGCTTCGTCATCGGTAATTCTTACCAAAACGTCAATCAGACCCTTCGCTTTGAGCATCGCGGAGACAATGCCGCCCTTGGTTTCCGTGACTGGGAAATCCATTCCCGGATGCCAGAGTTCCTTGGAGCTGGCCGGCTGAATCCCGATGACTTTCACGTTGGGGACTTCCTTCTTCAATATTTCCGCAATTCCCATCAGACTGCCGCCGGTGCCGATGGATTGCACGAACACATCCACCTTGCCGTCGGTTTGCTCGAGAATTTCCCGGGCCGTCACGTGATGCGCCCGCACGTTGTCGTTGTTGCTGAACTGGCGGGCCCACCAGATCTTGTGGGGATTGGCCCGTTCGTCTTCCAGACACAACTGCCGGCCGGGAAGTTCGACTTCAGAGCCGGCGACGCTTCGTTCTTTGAGGCCTTGAATATCCTTGGGCTCCATCAACCGGACTTCCGCGCCGACATTGTGCATCATTTTTTGTTTTTCGGCGCCCGCCTTGCCCGGCATGGTCTCATAGATGCAGACCTTGTAGCCCTTCAACCTTCCAACGGACGACAAGGCGAAACCGGTGTTGCCGGTGCTCGACTCGATAATGGTGTAGCCTGGCTTCAGCTTGCCTTCCTTTTCCGCCTGCTCGATCATCTCCACGGCAATCCGATCTTTGAGGCTGCCGGAAGGATTCATATACTCCAGCTTCACCAGAATCTCCGAGGTCAGACCCGCGCAAATCCGGTTCAGCCGGACCATCGGCGTGTTGCCGATCAACTCCAGCACGCTGTCATGAATCCGTTTGTTCTTCATTCCAGTTCCTGGCCAACCTTCATTTTCTTCGCGATATCGAGATAATACCGGCCGGTGGCAATATCAAACACGCCCATTCCCATGGGGTTGAACATGACGGCTTCCTGTTTCGGATAGCTGGCCATGCAGTTGTTGCAGACCACGTCCACAATCGATTTGGTATCCTCGGCCTTGAGCCCGCGTTCCTTGTGCATCATCTCGATGTCGGTTTTTTCGCGGCAGACTTCCTCCCAGTCATCAACAATGATCGCCCTGGTGTGGTCCAGGATGCCGACTTTGTAATCTCGCAACGAACAGTTCAACTGGAGTGAGCCGGCTTTGGGCTTTTCGTCAATGTAGGGCGCTTTGGACACCGTGCAGGTGATGAAGATATCCGCATCGCGATACGCTTCCTGCCAGCTTTTCGCGATGACGGTCTTGTCTTTATAGGGACCGGTGATCGTCTCGGGCTTGATCTCCCGCAGGTCGTACACGTAAATTTTGGCGATCTTATCCTTCAGAATGTCGGTGACCATTTTGTAGTGGTGCTGGCCGATGGGGCCCCAACCCATAATCGAAACCACGAGATTGTTCTTGGGCCGGGCTTTCTGAAAATGCCGAATCATCAAACCGGAAACGGAGGCCGTGCGCACGATGCTCAGCAACGCGGTGTTGATAATGCCGACCGGCACCCCGGTGTCGGCCTCATTCAGAACAACGACGCTGTGCGCCCGTGGCAGCCCGTGATTGATGTTATCGGGAAAACTGGCGATCCATTTGATGCCGGCCAGATTGATCTTGCCGCCCACAAACGCGATCAGCGCGATAATCCGGTTGGTCAGGTCGCGATACCGCAGGTACGGTTTGATCGGTTGGACGAAGTCCTTCTTATCGAGACAATGAACGGCTAGCTCGATATTATCGATTGTTGCGTTCCAATTGTATCCGATTTTTTTCAGGTCTTTTTCGTTTAGATATAACATGGTAACACTCTCTGGTGGTTTATTTGGCTACTGGACTGTTTGACAGGTTTCTTGCCATTGCCCGATTCGGAAAATTCTCTCAAATGCCATCTTCTATCGGCTAACATTGGAAGCGGCTCGAAAACACGCGGTCACATCAACATCTTTTCAAACGTGAGCTTCCTCACGCGGACGAAATCGCGCCAGCGTTGGTCGCCAACGGCCTTCTTGATGGTTCCCCGTTTCAACTTCACCGGCTTGATAGAAAGAGGGACCCTGACCGAAATGGTGTGGAGAGTTTCCACTCCCGTGTTGCTCAACGTCAATCGAATCAGGAAACCTCCGTCACTCGTATAGGTCAAAAACTCGTAGCCGCTATCCGTTTTGTTAACAATCATGAATACCAGGAATTCCCCTCAGGCGACGGCGCGAGCGCAAAGAACCGTTTCTCGTTTGAGCGCACGGGAGCAGGCTAAGCCATGTGCCTACCCACGGTCAAGCACACTTCACGACATCCGTTGCGGGCCGTGGAGAAGGTGAAAACGGCAAGAGCAAAAGAAGTGATGGGCTTGGACGATGCTCGCGGTAAAACTTTCTGAAGGCTCACCTTTCCCGTGGCGTAGCGGAGCGGCAACGGCCCAGAGCGGCATCCGCGCCAACCTGTGACGAAAACGTGTGCGTCTCCATGCGAAGTCTGGTTCAGGCAGCTTGGCCGCCATTCGGTGTCTCCGGAACCAACGGTTGTGGGTTCAAATTCCGCCGGGCGTACCGACTACTGCGGACGAAAGAATGCGGTTTTGTCCGCCTTGCCAACGCGCTCATCTGCGGTACACTGTCATCTATGCAGGAGGACGAATGAAACCCACTTTCATCGCAGTCATGATCGCCGCGGTACTCGGCATCACCGCCACCGCCAACGCCTGGTTGGGTGACTCTCAGGACGCCCTGATCCAGCGCTACGGAAAACCCAAACTCGTGGAGTTGACCACCGGCGGTATCCCCGCGCAAAAAGGCTACTACGCCGAACTCAAGGAAAACTTCAGCACCAACGTAAGCCTGATCGCCTGGACGGGCACGAACTACGACGAGATCGGCTACGGCATGGACCTCGTCGAAACCCGCAGCCGCTATACGTTCGAGAAAGACGGTCTCAACATTGTCACCTACATCGGCAACGCCGGCGAGAAATACAACGGCGCCGATTTCTTCGACCGCTCGGCCCGCGAGATCGTCAACTCCGGCGCCGTTTGGGAAAAGGACAAGAGCGGTGATCAATTCCGTCGTTCCGTGCCGCTGTCACAATCCGTCATCGACGCGTTCCTGGAAAACAACAAGGGCGAGTCGACCTGGCCCAGTGCCTGGCAACCGTCCTTGATTCCCGGCACCTGGCTCAAACACACCGCCGACAAGGCCCGCATGGCCATCGCTCATGGCACTTCCGAGCATCAGTTCTACCGGTTGGAAGTTCGGATGGTGGATGATTTGACCCGGGCCGCGGATTGATCGCCCCGTTGCCGGAGCGGGCCGACTCAGCTTGTCGTCGGTACCGGCGTTTCGACACCGGTCGTCGCGTTCTCTGATGCTGGACCCGTTGGCATTGGCCACGGTTGCGCCAGCAATTCGTCCGTCAACGAACGGTAGCACTGCGCCGCATACGACCCCGGATCGTACGTCGTGATCGGCTTGCCAAAACTCGGCGCTTCCGCCAGCCGCACGGTCCGCGGGATCACCGTCTTGTACACTTTGCCGGGAAAATGTTTGCGCACTTCCGCCGCCACCTGCTGCGCCAGGTTCGTGCGCCCGTCGTACATCGTCAACACGATCCCCTGCAACTCCAACGACGGATTGGCCCCGCTGTCGCGGATCTGTTGCAGCACCCGCGTGATCACCGCCAGCCCTTCCAACGCAAAATACTCGGCCTGCATCGGCACCAACACGCTGTCCACCGCCGCCAGCGCGTTCATGGTCAGGATCCCCAGCGACGGCGGACAATCCACAATGATAAACTCGTATTTGTCCGTGCCCTGGATCGGCGTCAACGCAAACTGTAACCGTTGCAAATAATTCTCCGCCCGCGCCACGTCCACTTCGGCCACTGCCAGATCGACTTCGCTGGGAATCACGTCCAGGTTCTCGTGACCGCCCGGCCGGATTGAGTCCGCCAGTTGCGCCCCGCCCATCAGCGCCTTGTACACGCTCCCGCCCGACAGCTTCTCCAACCCCAGCGCGCTCGTCGCGTTCGCCTGCGGATCGAGATCGAGCAACAACGTCCGTTTCCCCCGTTCCGCCAGACACGCCGCGAGGCTGACCGCCGTGGTGGTTTTTCCCACGCCCCCCTTTTGATTGGCGAGCGCGATGCTGCGCGTACTCATCCATCGCCTTATAGCCCATTTTCGCCCCCCGCCGCAAGGCTGTTATCGAGCGGTTGGTCGGCCGGGCGCTGCGGGGGAGGACGCAAAAAAAGCTTCCAAACCTTCCAAACCTTCCAAAGTCCACTCACGCGTTTTTGGGTCATGAGGTAGGATTGGCGCATGAGAAAGAATTACAGCAATGCGAGGGAGGAAGGTTTGCGACCCGGGTACGACGTGGTCGCCGCTCGTCGGACTCGGGTTTCAGCTCGCAACGCTCGGTTGACTCCGCTCACACCGTTCGCTTCGCCCTTCGGGTGCCGATACGACACGGCCTCGTCGAGGCGCTACCCTCGCGCCTCGGCTCCCAAACCTTCCAAAGTCCACTCACGCGTTTTTCGGTTTGGGACTACACTCGCCCGCATGACAACAACCATCCGCAGTCAAGAATCCGCCACCCCGATCGGCTCGCTATGAAACCGCAAATACCCCGGAAAGTGAATTATCTCTCCGCCCTGCCCGAACACGTCCAGCTGGAGATCAACTGCAAACTGCGCGATGGCTGGCGGCACAGCGCCATCGCCGAATGGCTCCTCACCCAGAAGGCCGACTGCGACATTCCCGAGCACCTCCTCAAAGCCGGCGACCCGTATGCGCTGATCTGGACCCGCCGCGCCCACAGCGAAGGAGTCGTCCAGGAAAACTGCCGGATGACGATCACGCGTTGGTCTCACAGCGCCTATCAGGACTGGCGGGCCGAACAACCCAAACTCCATGTGCCGTTTGGCACGCCGCGGGCCATCAAGAAAGCCTTTCGGGCGCTATACGAGGAACTCCAAGGCAATCACCACGCACTGAACCTGCTCGAGAGACTGCGGCGCGCCGTCCGCCGAGGGCTGGGCGAAGTGGGATCGCCGCCCCGTTAAACTTGTGGCGTCGCCTGCCGCCTCGACCGCCTGCCGGATTCTCATTTGCTCCGGCGTCTTCCAAGAGGTAGACTTCCGCAGGCGAAGGTCTGCCGCCGAAGGAAGCATGATCGACTATACGATTGATGCAGCCCAACGGTTGATACGGGTTCGGATGAGCGGGGCGAACAAACCCGCTGACCTGTTGCAACACGTCTCCGACCTCGGCGCCAATCCTGCATTCGACCCCACCTACAACACTCTTTTCTGTATTACCGAGGATGCTACGCTCGAAACCACGCTGTTTGACCGCCTGCTCAAGACGATTCTGGAACAATGGCAGCAACGCCGGAAAGGCGTAAAATGGGCCGTGGTGTCGCCCAGCCAGATTCAACTGGCACTCGCCAAACTGGCCACGGACAACGTCAACTTCCGGTTCGTCCAACTGCGGTTTTTTACTGATGAAGACAGCGCGCTAAAGTGGCTCAGCCCGCATGCGGGCCCCTCGTAACTGCCGATCTCCTTCCTTCGTCCATCACGTGCCCGACTCGCGCACCAGGCGCCGAATCTCTTCCTCCGGCTCACGCACGGCATTTTCAGAAAATCCCGTCTGGAGGGCCCGTAGATCGCGGATTGGGACTGCGATTCATCCTTACAAGGCGCATTGACGGCTAACGTTGTTCCGTCCTACACTCCGCATCACTCCATCGGGATATATTGACGCAGTGCGGATGGTTAATCTCTAGCAGCCGTATTAGTCATGGCAGATCACGACGCAAGAATCGAAGTAATCAACAGAAACTCCCCGCATCTGTCCACTGTCAAATCTCTCGGGGATGCGAATTCAAAAACGCTAGGATTCCTGCCTGAGGCCGCATTCGATGCTTGCGCCGAGAAAGGTACGATTTTAGCCGCCATAGCTGGCACCACTTGCGTCGGATACTTGCTCTACCGTGTGGCTCGCGGTCGTGCATCTATAACGCATCTATGCGTGGACTCGTCCGAACGTCGGCGCGGTACCGCCAGACACCTAGTCAACGCACTTGTAGAGAGAACGAGAGACCTAACAGGCATTGGACTTTGGTGTCGCCGCGACTACGAAGCGAGCAAAGTCTGGCAAAGACTGGGTTTCGCCGCCATGGCCGAGAAGCCGGGGAGGAGCAGGAGTGGGTCGGAGCTTACGTTTTGGTGGCTGGATCACCATCAGCCCACGCTTTTCTCTCGTAATGTCCTCGACGAGGGCAACCCGAGGATTCCCGTGGCGATGGACGCTTGCGTTTTTTTCGATCTAATTGATGAACGCTCGGCGGACACGGAAGAATCAAAATCCCTCCAAGCCGACTGGCTTTGCGACAGTATCGAGCTCCATCTGACAGATGAAACATTCAATGAAATAGATCGGGCGAAGGATAGCCGTCAGAGGAGGAGACAGCGCGGTCTCGCCCAGGGCTTTGCCAACGCAAAGCACGACGCCGCGCGGTTTCAGGAGGTTCGAGAATCCTTGCGCCACCTCTTCCCTCCGACAATGACCCCCTCCGATGAATCCGACCTCCATCAATTGGCGAAGACCGTAGCCGCAGATATCCCGTTTTTTGTAACGCGCGCAGAAGACCTGCTAGAAAAGGCGGACAAACTATACGACAAATTCGGTCTCACCATCATCCGCCCTTCCAACCTAATAGTTGAGCTCGATCTGCTGCGCCGAGAGAGCGAATATCGACCACAGCGAATGGCCGGCTCGCTTCGAAAGATTCAGTTGGTTAAGAGTGGCCAAGAAAACTTGCTTGCCGGGCTCTTTCAACGTGATTCTCTGGGCGAGGGCCGGCAGCGCTTCATCCGTCAACTGACTGCCCACTTGGCTTCTCCCACTAAATTCACGTGTTACGCGGCATATGATGAAGATAAGGCCCCGCTTGCACTCGTGGTCTATGGCAGTGCGGTCGAAGGGATTCTTGAAATCCCCCTGATGCGATTTGCCCGAAGCTCCTTGTCGCCGACGATGGCGAGATATTTAACGCAGCACTCGATTCTGACCGCCTGCAAGGAGAAACGAGCGGTCGTCGTGGTGACTGACACCTACGTCGACCAGACGCTCGCCGACGCCCTTCACGAGAGCGCGTTCGTTCATGAAGGCGGCCAATGGAAGAGAGTTGTCTTGGACGTCTCAGAATCAAAGGGTCAGATTGTTCGATTGCTCGAATCAATGGGCGGCACGCTTAAATCACAGGCGAAAGTCTTCCTGGAAGTTGCCGACGGCTTGAGAAAGACACCGATGTCCGACGTGACCCGGCTCTCAGAATTCGAACAGCTTCTGTGGCCAGCCAAGATCGTCGACGCCGACATCCCAAGTTTTATCATCCCCATACAACCGCGATGGGCTCAACACCTGTTTGATGAGCACTTGGCCGGGCAAGAACTGTTTGGCGCGCGCGCCGATTTGGCCCTGAACTCCGAGGCGGTCTATTACCGCGCGAAGTCTCGATGCGGACTCGCTTTCCCCGCACGAATCCTTTGGTACGTGAGCCAACACGACGATTTCTCTGGCGCTGGTTCGATACGCGCTTGCTCGCGCCTCAATGAATTTCTTGTCGGAAAACCGAAGGACCTCTACCGGCAATTCCGCCGTTTGGGCGTGTACGAGTGGCGTGATGTGTTTCAACTCGCCAAACGGAACGTGAACAACGAGATTATGGCACTTCGGTTTGGCAGCACAGAGCTACTGCCCAAAACGATACCATGGGATCAAATGCAAAAGATTTTGACAGCACAGGGGATTCGGTCTCAAATTCAAACAGTGACGCGGACTCCAAACGAGCTTTTCGCGGCTCTGTACGCGAAGGGCAAACAATAACGGAGAAAATGTATGCCAGATAAGGCCCTGTTGCTCTCGATCCGGCCAGAATTCGCCGACAAAATATTCGAAGGGACAAAGACGGCAGAATTACGACGAACGCGACCGAGAGTAAAAAGAGGCGACCGGGTCTATGTCTACGTCGCTTCGCCCGTGAAGGCGCTGCGGGGTGCGTTCCGAGTAGCTAACGTAATTGACGATCTGCCACATAGACTTTGGCAAAAGGTGAAACGTGTGGCTGGCGTTACACGTAAGCAATTTGACGAGTATTATAGGGGCGCAGAAAGGGCCTTTGCCATATTGCTGGAAGATGTTCAACACTTCTCCGAATCGGTTGATTTGATAGGACTAAGGGAAAAGTGGCCAGGTTTTCGGCCGCCCCAATGCTATCTTTACATTTCGACTTCACGGCTTGCTTCGCTAAGGCTCGAAACAATCACGTAAAAGTTGAACGCGGTTGTTGGCCATAAACTTCACCACCGCCGTTACCCGCTCCCCAACGGACAGATCGCCGCGGAGTTCGAGCACGGGACAGGTTCTGGCCGCCAGCCAGGCTTGATGTCTTGCTAAACTTCTTCCGGACATCGCGCCATCAACCGCCGTGCCCATCACAGATGCGCTCTCCATTGATGCCTCTCACTAACAGGTATCATCGTCTTAAATTCTGCCCGTACCCATACGATACATTGCACTGCAATGTATTGCGTGGCCGACTTTGGCGACTGGCAAGTTTCTGGTAGTGGTGTATCGTGAAAGGCAGCGCGACGGGTTCGTTATTACGGCGTTCCTGACGCGCCGCACTGCATCGTTGAACAGGAGAAAGCAATTGTGGCCGTAGCCAGCATCAAAGAGTACCTGAAGCTCGTGCCCGCGGTGAAAAATTCACCTCAGCACTCGCTCTGGCTGTCCTATGACCCGGAGGCCGACACCCTCTATGTCAATTTCAAAAAACCGAGCCATGCCACCGACAGCGAATTGACCGATGAGGATGTCATCGTTCGTTATGAAGGCGAGACAATCATCGGTTTCACCGTGCTTCACGCGAGCAAGCGCCCCGCTTCCAGGACCGCAACGCCAGCGGTCGTCCGCGAAAAGCCCGCCAAGAAGTACGCAAAATAATGCCGGATAACAAAAACCCACTGTCTGTTGTAGCCGCGGCGCTCTGTCGCCACGCCACGTTAGATGTTTAGGGGCTCCGACGCACGCCGACAGAGCGGCGTGGCTACAGAATCTGGTTTGGTAGACGCTCTCAGGTACTCGGCCACTCACTCACCGACAACCGATAAACCATCTCCCTCTGCCTCCGGACCACGCTGCCGCCCCACCGCATTGTCCGCCATATACTTCACCACCGCATTGACGCGCTCGCCGACGGACAGATCGCCGCGGAGTTCCAGCACGGGACAGGTTCTGGCCGCCAGCCAGGCTTGATGTCTCGCCAGACTTCTTCCAGACATCGCGCCAGCGTCATACTGCGCCGCCCATTCGAGAAACTCCTGATCCGACATCCCAAACCGTTCCAGCTCGCGGGCCCGCAACCGTTCGACCCGTATGGCCGCATCGACGTACAGGAACACGATGAGATCGAACGCGTTCTCCAACTCGGCGCCCCAATCCATGATGGACCCGGCCAACACCGCGCTCCGTTTCGCCCGCACATCGCGGAGAACGGACGACAACCGTTCCGCCCGGTCTCGCTTGGTTGTGAAGGGCGGCTCGGTCGGAAGCCAGTAGTAATCGTCGGCATCAAGATGGGCAATGCCGAGTTCTTTGGCCAGCGCCGCCCCGAGCGTCGAGGTCCCCGAACCCGAAGCACCAGTGATAAGGATCAGCATCGCGTTTCCCGCCTTTCGCACCCGTCTGTCCGCCCATTCTCGTGTGTGACTGCCCGCTTCCCTGCTGGTGCACCGTCACAGTTCATTGACGAGCTGCCCCCTCACCTTAATCCTTTGCTCCGAACTCCGGTCCGGAGGTTCGGAGCGTCTCGTCGGACTCGGCTCCCCCCGGAGGGGAGAGGAGACGAGGTCTCCGAACCCCCGCCTTTCTTAAGAGTCCCCAACAAAACCCACTGTCTGTTGTAGCCGCGGCGCTCTGTCGCCGCACCATGTTAGATTCTCAGGGGCTCCGACGCACGCCGACAGAGCGGCGTGGCTACAGAATCTGGTTTGGTAGGCGCTCTCAGGTACTCACTCCCTCGCCAACAACCGATATCCGATGCCCGGCTCGGTCTGGATCAACTTGCCGCCGCCGGGCGTCTCGAGCTTCTTGCGCAGGTGCGTAATGTAGACGCGCAGATACTGCGACTGGCTCTCGGAGTTCGGGCCCCACACCGACCGCAACAGTTGCGCGTGCATGACCACCTTACCCGCGTGCCGCACCAGCTCGTGCAGCAACGCGTACTCGGTCGCCGTCAGCCGCACCTCCTTGCCCTTCAACGTCACTTCCCGCGTCGCCAGGTCCACCTTCAAATCCTTGCTCACGAACACCGGCTGTTCGTGCGCCTCGGGCGCGCGCCGTTGGACCGCCCGCAACCGCGCCAGCAGTTCCTCCGTGCCAAACGGTTTCGTCAAATAATCGTCCGCGCCGCTGTCCAGCGCCGCCACCTTGTCCGCCTCGCGGTCGCGCACGGACAACACCAGCACGGGGGTCTGGCTCCATTCCCGCAACCGTTTCAACACCGCCACGCCGTCCATGTCGGGCAATCCCAGGTCGAGGATGATCACATCCGGCCGCCGCGCCGCCGCCTCCTGCAACCCGAGCTGGCCGTTCCCGGCCTCGTGGATTCGGTAGCCCTGCGGTTCCAACGTCAGCCGCAGGAGCCGCCGGATCGGTGCCTCGTCGTCGATCACCAGGATGGTTCGCTCCGCGCTCATGCCGGCCTTTCCCCCGTTTCCACGGGAATTCGGATCGTAAACACCGCCCCGCCCCCGGGGTCATTCCCGGCCAGGATCTCGCCGCGGTGCGCCCGCGCAATCCCCTGCACGATGGACAACCCCAACCCCGTGCCGCCGGGCCGCGCGCCGGAACCGCGATAAAACTTCTCGAACACTTTCTTGTCTTCGCCGGGCGCCAGTCCATCGCCATGGTCGCGGATGCGCAACTCCAACTTGCCGTCCCCAAGGTACGCCGACATATCGATCGGCGATCCCGCGGGACTGTGTTGCGCGGCGTTCACCAGCAAATTGCAAATCGCCTGCTCCATCAATCCAAAATCCAGCCGCACCAGCGGCAGGTTGTCCGCCAGCACGATGTGGACGCGCTCCCGCGAGACCTCGTTCTCGACCTGGCTGACGGACGACTCCAGCAACTCAGGCACTTCGCCCAACTCGATGTTCAACGGCATCCGTCCCGACTCGATCCGCGTCATATCGAGCAGATTCGTCACGATGCGCTCCAACCGGCGGTTTGCGGCCTTGATTTCGTCGAGGAACGTCTCGCTCAGGGGCAACCCGGCGTCCTTCAACTGCGTGTCGAGGCCTTCCGTGGCCGCGCCGATCACCGCCAACGGCGTCTTCAATTCATGCGACACCGAATCCAGCAGCGTGTGATACAGCCGTTCCGATTCCTCCGCCATTCGCGCCTGTTGCGCCGTCTCAATCGTGCGATAACTCTCGGTCATCACGGCGATCTGCGCCGCGAACGTCTCCAGCAAATCGTTGTCATCCAGCGTCCACGTGTCGCGCTCCTCGAACAGGACGCCCAACACCCCGAGCCGGTGATTCGCGGTCTGCAGCGGCAGATACATCGCGTGCGCGTCGGGCAGCGTGTCGGTGAATCGCCCGGCCGCCTGACCGCGCTCGAACGCCCACGCCGCCACCGCGCGCGCTTTCGCGTCGGGAGAAAACGTGCTGGTCGGGTGTGGCTCGTCGTCGAGTCGCCCATCCGCCGTGGCCAGGATCACCGCCGTGCGCGTCCGAAACAGCGCGTCCACTTCCTTCACCGCCCGCGCCAAACCGTCTTCCAGCGACGCGCTCGCCGTCACGCTCTCCAGCAGGCGATTGAGCGCCGATGCCCGGTGCTCGCGGCGGCGCTCCGCGGCTTCGCGAACGCGCAATTGATTCGTCGTCCGCCCCATCGCCAGCGCCACCACGAAGAACATCGAGACCATCATCAGGTCGTGCGGCGACCGGATCGCCAATGTATAGAGCGGCGGAATGAACAGATACTCCCACGCCACCGCGCTCAATGCCGCCGCCAACAGCACCGCCCACCGATTCAGCCGCATCGCCACCACCACGACGCCCAACAGATAGACCAGCGACACCGCCACGTATCCCACGAACCCCTTCATCAGCCACGACACGCCGGTCGCCAGCATGACCACGCCCACGCCCACCGCGCAGTCCTGCACCAGGTTGGTCCCCACCCAGTTCGACCAGGGCTGCCGCGCCCACTTGCCGCCGCCCTGCACCCCGCTCACGACGTGCACGTCGATGTCGCCGCCGCGACGGATCAATCGATTGGCCAGCGAACCGCCCTTGATCAATTCGAACAGCCAATTGTCCAGTGGTTTGCCCACAACCATTTGCGTCACCCCCTGCTCGCGGGCCGCCTCCAGCAACGCACCGGCTATGTCGTCTCCGGTCGTCATCACCACTTCCGCGCCCAATTGCCGCGCCAGCGAAAGATTTTTCGTCAGCCGCCGCTTCTCCTCTTCACTCAGCGCCGCCGACGTCTCCACGTACACTGCCACCCACGGCGCATCCATCGCCGCCGCGATCCGCCGCGTCCAGCGAATCAATTGGCCGGAAAACGGGCTCGGCCCGACGCCGACGCCCAATCGCTGGCCTGACTTCCACGGCATGTGAATGCGTTTGGCCCGCATGACGTCGCGCAACTCCTGGTCCACGTGCTCGGTGGTCGCGCGCAACGCCATCTCGCGCAGCGCCGTGAGGGTTTCTTCCCGGAAAAAATTCTCCGACGCCGTGGCCGCGCGTTCGCCCATGTAGACCTTGCCTTCGGCCAGCCGCTTGCGGAGTTGCTCGGGCGTCAGGTCGATCAGCTCGATCTCGTCCGCCTGGTCGAGCACGGAATCCGGCACGGCCTCGCGCACCGTCACCCCGGAAATCTGCTGCACCACGTCCACGCGGCTTTCGAGGTGCTGCACATTGAGCGTGCTGTAGACATCGATCCCCGCGTCGAGTAATTCGAGCACGTCCTGGTAGCGTTTGGGATGGCGGCTGCCCGGCGCGTTGGTGTGTGCCAGTTCGTCCACGAGCACGACCGTCGGGTGCCGCTCACGGATGGCGTCGATGTCCATTTCCTGCAGGACGACGCCCCGGTAATCGATTTTCTTGCGCGGAATGACCGGCAGGTCCTTCATCAGCGCTTCGGTCTCGACGCGTCCATGCGTCTCCACGATGCCGATCACGACATCCACGCCTTCGGCCTTGCGCGCGCGCGCCGCCTCCAGCATCGCGTAGGTCTTGCCGACGCCGGGGCACATGCCGAAAAAGATCTTGAGTTGCCCGCGCTTGGCCGCGCGTTCCTCGCGCTGGATTTCCGCAAGCAACGCATCCGGGTTGGGACGCTGCAGCTCGGTCATGCGGCCATTCTAGCTCGTGGGCACGGTTTCACCATCCAAAAGTGGATGGGGGGAAGGATGGCGCGTTGCGTCACGAGCCATTAGCGCTGACCGAACTGGATGACCAGTCCGCCCGCGATGATCAACGCCAACCCGCACCACGTCGATGGAAGAATCTTTTCCTGGAACAAAAAGCGGCCCACCAATACACTGACGAGCACGAAAAACCCGACGTACGCGCCAATCAGCCGGGAAAAATCCCATTTGACGGAGTTCACCACCAGGCCGTAGCAGCTCAACGCCACGAACCCCGCCACGACGAATGCCAGCCGGCGACCGCGCAGCCCTCGACGCACCGCCGCGTCACCCCCGACTTCGAGGATCGCCGCCGCCACAAAGATCAGCCAGGCGATGACGTTCATGCGCGCCTCCCATTGCGAAGAAGACCCGATCCGATATTCATGGTTCGCAATTGTATCACCGCTTCTTGGCAAAGTGGTGCCAGAGGACGAAGAACAAGACCACCTGAACGATCAGCGGAATGATGCAGGTCAACGTGATCCAGCGGGCCAACAACAAAAACCGCCTCCACCGTGTCGATTCTTTCAGCGCGTGGCACAGCCCGGTGACCCGCATTTTTTCCGGCGCGTCCAGGTCCGCTTTCATGGCCGCAGCTGATTGATACCGTTGGTTCGGGTCGCGTTGCAGCGCGCGCAGGACGATTTCCTCGGCCTGTGGCGAAAGCGACGGGTTGAGTTTCCGTGGCGCCGCCGGGTCGCCCGACATCCGCCGGTTCATGATAATGAACGGATCGTCGCCGTCGAACGGCGCCTTTCCCGTCAACATTTCGTACAGCATCGATCCCAGGCTGTAGATGTCCGTCCGCTGGTCGCCGCGGCGGCCTTTGATCTGTTCGGGCGCGACATAATCGGCCGTGCCCATGGCCGTCGAAAACCCGGCGAATGTCACCCGCCGCGCCGCCTCCGCGTATGAGATGCCGAAATCCATTACGCGAATGCTGCCGTCCGAACAGACCATGACGTTGCTCGGTTTCAGGTCGCGATGCACGATGTTGTGCGCGTGGAGGTATTGTAATGCCTCACAAATCAGGCTGACGAATTTGAGCGCGTCCTTTTCCGGCAACGGGCGAATCTTCCCGAGAATGTCGGCCAGGGTGTTCCCGCGCAGATACTCCGCGACAATGTAGGGCCGGGATCGATTCCCATTCACCCCGATAAACTTCATCACGAACGGGTGGTCCAGCTTGAGGCCGATCTCTTCCTCGCGTGCGAAGCGGGCATAGGATGCCGGGTTGCTCTCCATCCCGCGGTACGGCACCTTCACCACCACTTCCCTGTCCCGGTTCTGCAAATCCAGCGCCTTGAAAATCGTCGCCATCCCGCCCTGGTTGAGGACTTCGATGACCAGGAACCGGTCGTCGAGTACGTCCCCGGGGCCGAGCCCAACCTGCATTCTCGCCTGGCGGATGGCTTCGTCTTCAGGCCGACCGCGAAACCGCGCCGCCCGCTCCATCAGGGCCGCGTCGCCCGCTTCGATTTTGTATCCGAGACGCATGAGAAGAAATCATGGAACGCGCGGTGCCGCCACGGGAAGCAGGAGCTTTCCCCGCGCAATCGAGGGTTATCCATGTCCCGTCACGACCCCTTCACCGAAGCACTCCCCTCCGCCTTCTTGGGGTACAGGTCATCCAGGGCCACATTCAACTCCAACACGTTCACCCGGGGCTCGCCAAAGATGCCCCACTGCGGGGGCTCCACAAGTTTTTCGACGAGCGCCTTGATCTGATCCTCCGCGATGCCGCGCGCCGCGGCGACGCGGGCCACCTGCAATCGTGCCGATTCGGGGCTGATGTGCGGATCGAGCCCGCTGGCGGAGGTGAACACCATGTCTGCCGGCACCGGGGCGTCCGCCGCCAGCTTGTTGCCGGTGCGGAAGGCCGTGGCATTGGCGGTGACGTTGGACTGCAGTGCCTGGCTGGTCGGGCCAAGGTTGCTCGCCCCCGAAGGAACCGTGGCATAGCTACCGGCGGACGGTCGCGGCCAGAAGTATTTGTCGCCCGTGAACTGTTGCGCGATCAACTCGGAACCAACAACCTGCCCGTTGCGCTCGATCAGGCTGCCGTTGGCCTGTTTGTGAAACAGCAACTGCGCGATACCGGTCATGACCAGTGGATAGGCCACGCCCACAATGACGGTCCACAGGATCGTTTGTCGAATGGATTGTATGAAAAGTCTCATATTGTTCCTTTCCCCGTCGTCAGGGCGCGAGGTGCACCGCCACTAGGAACACGTCGATCAGTTTGATGAAGATGAACGGGATAATGATTCCGCCCACTCCGTAGATCAGCATGTTCTTCCGCAAAATGACCGCCGCGCCCAGCGGCTGGTATTTTACGCCTCTCAATGCCAGCGGTATCAACGCGACAATGATCAAAGCGTTGAAGATCACCGCGCTGAGTATTGCGCTCTCGGGCGAGTGCAGGGCCATGATGTTCAATTTATCCAGCGGCCCTTTGCCGCCGGCGGTCGTGGCGTACAGCAGGCCGAACATCGCCGGCAGAATCGCAAAATACTTCGACACGTCGTTGGCGATACTGAACGTCGTCAACGCGCCGCGGGTCATCAACAGTTGTTTGCCGATTTCGACAACCTCGATGAGCTTTGTCGGATTGCTGTCGAGGTCCACCATATTGCCGGCCTCGCGCGCGGCCTGGGTGCCCGTGTTCATCGCCACGCCGACATCGGCCTGGGCCAACGCCGGCGCGTCGTTCGTGCCATCGCCAATCATCGCGATGAGTTTGCCGCCCTCCTGCTCCTTGCGGATGCGGGCCAACTTGTCTTCCGGCTTGGCCTGGGCAATGAAATCATCCACGCCGGCTTCGGCGGCGATGGCGGCCGCCGTTTGCGGATTGTCCCCGGTAATCATCACCGTGCGCACGCCCATTTTGCGCAATTGCGCGAAGCGTTCGCGGATGCCGCCCTTCACAATGTCCTTGAGGCGGATGACGCCCATCACCCGCGAGCCGTCCGTGACCACCAGCGGGGTGCCGCCCTGTGTCGAGATATCGAAGACAACTTGTTCGACCTGCTTGGGATACAGGCCGCCGCGTTCTTCGACATGGCGGCGGATGGCTTCCGCCGCGCCCTTGCGAATCACGCGCACGCCTTTGCCGTCGGGATCAATCAAATCCAAACCGCTCATCCGCGTCTGCGCGGTGAACGGCACAAACTTGGCCTGGGGCTCGGCGACCTCGCGTCCGCGCAGGTTGTACTTCTCTTTCGCCAGCACCACGATCGACCGGCCTTCGGGCGTCTCGTCGGCGAGGGACGCCAGTTGCGCCGAATCGGCCAGTTCTTCCACCGGGATACCCGGCGCGGAAATGAAATCCGTGGCCATGCGGTTGCCGAGCGTGATCGTGCCCGTCTTGTCGAGCAGCAACACGTCCACGTCGCCGGCGGCTTCCACCGCGCGTCCGCTGGTGGCCAGCACGTTGCGGCGCATCAACCGGTCGATGCCCGCAATACCGATGGCGCTCAACAACCCGCCGATGGTCGTCGGAATCAAACAAACGATCAACGACAACAATACGGGGATTGATGTCAACACCACGCCCTTCTGGCCGGCGGCGCTTTCGTTGTAGTGCGCGTATGGCGGCAAGGTAAACACGACCACGAGAAACAGCGCGGTCAAGCTGACCAACACGATGTTCAGCGCGATTTCGTTCGGTGTCTTTTGACGGCGGGCGCCTTCAATCATCGCAATCATCCGATCGAGGAACGAGTTGCCCTGTTCCGCCGTCACGCGGACAACAATCCGGTCGCTGATGACCTTCGTGCCGCCGGTAACGGCGCTGCGGTCACCGCCGCTTTCGCGGATGACGGGGGCCGATTCACCCGTGATGGCGGATTCGTCCACGGTGGCGATGCCTTCCACGATCTCGCCATCGGCGGGGATCGTGTCGCCGGTCTCGCATACAAACAAATCGCCGATCTTCATCTCGGCGCTGGGCACCGATTCCTCGTTGCCTTTGACGAGCTTGCGGGCCATGGTCTTCGTGCGCATCTTGCGCAACGCATCGGCGTGCGCCTTGCCGCGCCCCTCGGCCATCGCTTCGGCGAAATTGGCGAACAGACACGTGAACCACAGCCAGAGGCAAATCTGGATATTGAACAGGTTGCATCCGCCCGGCGTGAACAGGATCGCCGTCGTCCAGATCGACCCGACCCAGACAACGAACATCACGAGGTTCTTGATCTCGTCCCGCGGATTCAGCTTCTTGAACGAGTCGATGACCGCCTGGTACACCAGCTCGGAGTATTTGATTTCAACTTTTGTGCTCATAGGTTTCTCCCTAGAAAACGCGTCCGCCCAGCATCAGTCCGTGCTCGACAATCGGCCCCAGGCACAATGCGGGAAAAAATGACAATGCGGCGACGATCAAGATGACGCCCAAGAGCACGCACGCGAACGTCAACCCATTGGTTGGCATGGTGCCCGCCGAGGCCGAAATCGTCTTTTTCGCGGCGAAGCCGCCGGCGATGGCCAGTGCCGCGAACGCCACGCCAAACCGACCGAGGAACATCGTCGCGCCCAGGGTGAGATTGTAAAAGTTCGAGTTGGCGTTCAGGCCGGCGAAGGCGCTGCCGTTGTTGTTCGCGCATGAGGCGTAGGCGTAAAACATTTCGCTCAGCCCGTGCGGGCCATTATTGCCTAGGCCCGCCAGTCCGGCGGGTACGGTACACGCAATCGCGGAACCGATCAGGATCAGAAAATTCGGAATGAGGATCCCGACCACCGCCCACGTGGCCTCCCATGCCTGGATCTTCTTGCCCAAATACTCTGGCGTCCGCCCGACCATCAGCCCGGCGATGAACACGGTGAGCAAGACGTGCATCATGATGCCGTATAATCCGGCCCCGACACCGCCGAACACAATGCAGCCCAGCATCAGGTTCCATAACGGCGCCAGACCCGCCAGCGGGGTGAAACTGTCGTGCATCGAGTTGACTGCGCCACAGGACGTTCCGGTTGTGGCCACGCCGAACAACACGCTGTTCATCACGCCGAACCGCTGTTCCTTCCCTTCGAGCAATGGTTGCACGTTGCCGACGACCGGGTTGGGTCGTGTCTCCGCCCACCACGCCAGCGTAAAGGCGCCGATCAGTAACGCCAACATTACTCCAAACAATACCCACGCGTGGCGACGGTCCCCGACCAGCACGCCGAAGGCATACACGAGCGCCGCCGCGAGGATGAGCAGCCCGAACATCTCCACGAAATTACTGAACGGGGTCGGGTTCTCGAACGGGTGCGCGCTGTTCTGGCCGTAGAACCCGCCACCGTTGGTGCCGAGTTGTTTGATGGCAATCTGCGATGCCGCCGGTCCCAGTGGAAGGCTCTGCGCCTCGACCTTCTGGTCCACCATCACGGGGTTGCCCTTGTCGTCCTTGACCGGGTTCCCCTTATCATCTGTCTTGGGCACCTGCGTCGTGTACGATTCGACCAGCTTCGCGTCCGTGTACGGCTTGAAATTCTGCACCACGCCCTGGCTGACCAACAGAACCGTGACAATCACCGAAAATGGCAGGAGCACGTAGAGCGTCGTCCGAGTGACGTCCACCCAGAAACTGCCGAGCGACTTCGACGTGGCGCGCTTCAGTCCGCGGGCAAAGCATACGAGAATCGCGATGCCGGTTGCCGCACTGAGGAAATTGTGCACCGCCAACCCGGTCATTTGGGTCAGGTAACTCATGGTGTTTTCGCCCGAGTACGCCTGCCAGTTGGTGTTGGTAATGAAGCTGATCGCCGTGTTCAGCGCCAGCGCCCACGGAACGTTGGGAAACTTCTGCGGGTTCAGCGGCAGCCATCCCTGGGTCATTTGCAGAGCCATTAATGTGATAATCCCCACGACATTGAAGATCAGCACCGCCGCGAAATAGCGCTTCCATGACATCTCCTCATCGGCTTTCACGCCGCTGAGCCGGTAAATCCATTTCTCGACCGGGCCGAGAATGCCGGATAACGAGGTCCGCTGGCCCGCGAACACCCGCGCCATGAATCCGCCAATCGGCGGCGTCAGGCCGATTAATAGGCCGAAATACAAGAATAGTTGTATGACTTCATTCGCCTTCATCAACACAGCTCCTCATCCGAAACTCCCAAGGGTTCCAATTCCGTCCCTAGTATCGTCGGCCGGGAGGCAGGGCGATAATTAAAAGCTGCCGCGAGCCTGTTAAAAAAGTGTTAACAACGGTGGGATGAAGAGAATCGGCAACGTTGATCATCGCGTACACAAATTGGTTGCCTCCTCTGTCGCCAATCGGTAACGTACGGGCCATCATGGTATTATGAAGTTGCCCCGGAGCGTTTGGATCGGCTTGGCCGTGCCGTTTGTGATCGGCACCGTCGCGATTCATTACGAAGTCAAGGTACGCCTGCACGAACATGCCGGGGGCCAGGTACAGCAATTAGGCAACATCAAAGTCGGTGAGCCCGCCCCCGATTTTTCGCTGATGGATTTATCCAACCATCCGGTCACGCTCGCATCGTATCGGGGCCAAAAAGTGGTCGTCATGGATTTTTGGGCTACCTGGTGCGGCCCTTGCCGCAGGGGAATGCCCCACCTGCAGGAAATCCAGGACAAGTTCAAAGACCGCGACCTGGAGATCCTCAGCGTAAACCAGGGCGAGGCGGCTGATCAGGTTCGTAATTTCATCGAGCGCAAAAAATATTTGTTCCATGTCGTTCTGGACTCGGACGGAGCGGTCGGCAGTGCGTACGGTGTACGCGCCATTCCCACGTTGGTGGCCATTGACAAAGAGGGCAACGTGCGATGGATGCGTGTGGGATCTTCGGAAAACGAGGACGAATTGCAAAAACTGCTGGAACTGTTAACCGAACAACCGCCGAACATCCAATTTCCTGTAAAAACGCCGGGAGGATATTAGTCCGCCATGGCCGCGATTCGTATCGAGAACCTCACCAAAACCTACTACTCCGGCTGGAGCGGCAAGGAAACGACTGCCGTGCGAGCCCTGAATGTCGAGGTCAAAGAGGGCGAGATCTTCGGTTTCCTCGGCCCGAACGGCGCCGGCAAAACCACCACAATCCATATCCTGCTTAACTTGATCCGTCCGACTGGCGGTGCCGCGTATCTATTTGATTGCCCGGTTACCGAAAGCGCGGTTCACCGGCGGCTGGGCTACCTGCCAGAAACCGTCAACCTGCATGACTATTATCGCGGCCGGGCGCTGCTCGATTTTTACGCCGCTCTCGCCGGCCTATCGCCGGAATCACGTCCTGCCCGCGTCACCCAGCTCCTGAAGCTGTTGAAACTCGAAGATGCGGCCGACAAAGTCGTCTCGCGATACTCGAAAGGCATGGCGCAACGGATCGGCTTTGCGCAGGCCCTGTTGAACGATCCCGATTTGCTGATTCTGGACGAGCCCACCTCCAGTCTGGATCCGGTCGGACGAAAGGAATTCCGTGACATCCTGCTCGAATTGAAGCGACGCGGTAAAACCGTTTTCATCAGTTCACACATCCTCTCCGAAGTCGAAACCATCTGTGACCGCGTCGCCATTCTGCAGACAGGCGAACTCCGGCGCGCGGGAACGTTGTCGGAATTGTCGGCGGGACGAAGCACCCTCATCACCGTGAAATCGCTGCCAGCCAACGTCCTGAACGCCCTGACTCCCACCGCGATTCAGCTCACGCTGGTGCAGGGACAGGCGACCATTCGTTGTCCCGATGAAACGCTCCGTCAGTTTGTAGAAAGTTTGCTGCAGCAGAATGGCGTGGAGATTGTTCGAACGGAAGCCGAATCACAATCGCTGGAGGAGATCTTTTTCTCGTCCATCGACACCCCGTCTCAACCATGAAAACGACCCTCTTGATCGCCGTGGATAGTATCCGGGCGTTGCTCCACCAGCGCCTGTTGCTTGGACTCATGCTCGCGTCGCTGGCGCTGACGGTCGTGTTTTCGATGCTTTTAAGCAACGCGCGCCAGAATATTTCCAGGAATTTCAGCGATGACCAGCCCTCCAGCAATTATTTCACGGTAACCAACCGGATGAGCGCGGCCGAACAACGAAGATTTCGCGAATCCATGGACGAAGCGTCCTCGATGATGCAGGCGGGGTTTTACCAGGTCGCATCATTCGGCGGCAGCTTGGTGGCCCTGTTCATCTTCAGCACCGCCGTGGCCTCGGAAATGCGCAAAGGCACCATCCGCCTCACGCTGTCCAAACCGGTGTCACGTTCCCAATTCCTGATGGGCAAATATCTCGGTGGCGTCGCCGTTATGGCGGGTTATGCGCTCATTGCCGGCATCGCCATTTATCTGTTCGCCCACACTCAGAAGGTGGAGCTAAGTCCGGCTATCAAATGGGGCCCATGGTTGATGTTTTGCCGTCAACTGATGCTCGGCTCGCTGGCCATGCTGTTGTCTCTCTTTTTTCATCCCATGATTGCGGCACTGTTGGCGTTCTTTGCCGGCAATGGGTTCTATGCGTCGCCCAATCCTCTCTATTTCATCTTGCCTAGCTATCAGGATTTCAATGTCTTCTTCCAGGTGATCCAGGGCAGTCTCATTGGGGCGCGGGATGTCCTGTTCTTGAGCGTTTACGCGGTGGATTTCGTTGCGATCATGTTGTTATTGGCACTCTGGCGGTTTCGCCGGAAAGAATTGGTGTGAGGTTTCACCAAAGAATTGCCGTCTGCTCGGCCAGATGTTAGTTTCCCCACCGTGGAAGTCACAGTCATTGGTATCGGATTGCTCATCCTTGTCGCGGTTGGCGTGCTGATTGTCGTGGTCGCGCGCGAACGCAACAAACCGCCGCCGCCTGACCAGTCGCTGCTGCTGATCCAGCAGCAGATGAACGGGCTGCAGGAGCGACTCGACAAGTTTGGCCAGACTGTCGCCGAGAACCTGCAGCAGTCCAGCGCGCAAATGAACAGTCGCCTCGACAATGCCGCCAAGGTCGTCGGCGATCTCCGCGAAAAAGTCGGGCAAATCCACGAGGTCGGCAAAGCGGCCGCTGATCTGGTGAACATTCTCCGGGCGCCGAAACTGCGCGGTGGGATGGGCGAACTTTTTCTCGGTGACCTGCTGGGACAAATTCTACCGCCGGAGCATTTCAAGTTGCAGCACCGGTTCCGCAGCGGCGAGGCGGTGGACGCCGTGATCCACATCGGAAACAAGCTGGTGCCCGTGGACTCGAAATTCCCGCTGGAGAATTTCCGCCGCATCATCGACGCCCAGAGCGATTCCGAGCGTGTCGCGGCCCGCAAACAATTCCTGCGCGACGTGAAGAAACACGTCGATGCGATTTCCACAAAATATATCCTGCCCGACGAAGGCACCTACAATTTTGCGTTGATGTACGTTCCCGCCGAGAACGTGTACTACGAGACGATCATCAAGGAGGAAGCCAGCGCGTCGGGCGAGGAACGCCCGCTGTTCAGCTACGCGCTGGAGAAACGCGTCGTTCCGGTCTCGCCGAACAGTTTTTACGCCTACCTGCAAACCATCCTCCTGGGCCTCCGCGGGATGCAGGTTGAGGAACGTGCCCAGGAAATTCTCAATACGCTCGCGCGCCTGCGCGGGGATTTCGAGCGCGTCCAGGAAAGTTTCCGCGTCCTCGGCAAACATCTCACCAACGCGCAGGGCAGTTATTCCGACGGCGAGAAAGCCCTCGCGAAATTCGACGCCAAGCTCGGCCAAATCGAGCAGCCCGTCATTTCACCGGGCGACCACCCCAAACTCAACTGATCGACGCTACCGCAGGTGCCGGTTCCACGCGTCGGTCGCGTACTTCTCACGGACAAGTTTTTCCGCGAGCGTTCTCTCGGCGTCAGAGACTTCGTACTCTTTGAATTTGATACCCAGCGTCTCTTCAAAACCGTGTTTGAGTCGGTCGGCGGAAAGCTTCGCGGCAATCGAGCCTTGATGAAGCATTCCCGATTTGGTGCGGCGCTGCGCGCCACCGGCAAGTTTGCGTCCGTCGGCCACCACGTCACCATGAACAGGCTTCTGAAAACACTCGTACTGACCCCGCGGCGATTGAAGCGTCGACTCATGCAGTGACGATTGCGATTGAAAGGCGGCGGCGACCGCCTGGTGCAGGGCGCAGTAGGCGTCGGCGGTTTTCATCGCATACAACGCGTGTGCGGGCGGCACGACCACCGTGTACGTGGTGTCCTGGACGTGATACACCACGCCGCCGCCCGTGGGACGACGGACCGCATCATAGGCGTTGGCCAGCGGTGCCGGAAACTTCTGGAAATAGCCAAATGAGACAGACGGCTTCTCCCACGCATACACGCGCAGCAACGGGCGCCCGCGTTTCGCCGCCGTGTGGAGCAATGCCTCGTCCAACGCCATGTTCCACGCCGCGCCGGCGGCGGGGGAGAGCAGAAAATCCCATATTTCCCTCATGCGAGAAGTGTAGCGCGGATGTTGCGTGGGCACAATTGCTCGTGTATCCTGTGTCACCTCGGAGTACCGATTACATGACACTCACTGAAAAAATCATGGCCCGCGCGGCGGGCAAGAAATCCGTGCAGCCCGGCGACAACGTGTGGGTGAACGTGGACATCCTCATGACGCATGACGTATGCGGGCCGGGGACCATCGGCGTGTTCCAGCGCGAGTTTGGCAAGCACGCCAAGGTGTGGGACCGCGAGAAGATCGTTATCATCCCCGACCACTACATCTTCACGGCGGACTCGAAATCGAACCGCAACGTGGACATTTTGCGTGCGTTCGTTCACGACCAGAACATCAAATATTTCTACGATGTGATCGACGATCCGCAGGGTGCCTGGCATTTCGATCCATCCAAAGGCCAGCTCAAACGCCAGTACGCCAGCAGTTTCGCGGGCGTGTGTCATACGGCATTGCCGGCCAAGGGCCATACGCGCCCGGGCGAGATCCTGCTTGGCACGGACTCGCACACGTGCATGGCGGGCGCGTTCGGCGAATTCGCCACGGGCATCGGCAATACGGATGCCGGGTTTGTATTCGGCACGGGAAAATTGTTGCTCAAGGTGCCGGAGACGATGCGGTTCTGGCTCGATGGTTCGCTCCAGAAAGGCGTGATGGCCAAGGACGTCATTCTCCATTGCATCGGCGACATCGGGTTTGACGGCGCGACGTATCGCGCCATGCAATTCCAGGGGCCCGGCGCCAGGGCGCTCAAGATGGATGACCGCATGACCATCACCAACATGGCCATCGAAGCGGGCGGCAAGAACGGGATTTTCGAGCCCGACAAGACGACGTTTGCGTACGTCGATGAGCGCACCAAGGCCAATGGCACGAAGGCGAAGTATGACGCGTTGTTTTGCGACTCTGACGACAAACAGAAGTTCGTGTACGACAAGAAATTCGATCTCGCGAAATTGGAGCCGACGGTGGCGTGCCATCCCAACCCAGGCAACCGCAAACTCGCCAAGGAGCTGGGCAACGTCCAACTCGACCGCGCCTATATCGGTTCGTGCACGGGCGGCAAGACCAGCGATTTTCTGGCGTTCGCGGAAGTCATCAAGGGACGCAAGGTCAAGATCGACACATTTGGTGTTCCCGCAACGCCCGATGTGGTGCACGACTTGCAGGCGGCGAAGATGAACGGCAAAACCGTTTGGCAGGTCTTGGAAGAAGCGGGCGTACAAATGACCGAGAATGCCAGTTGCGCCGCGTGTCTCGGCGGACCGACCGACACATTTGGCCGATTGAACAAGCCGATGAAGTGCATCAGCGCAACGAACCGGAATTTCCCCGGTAGAATGGGCCACTTGGAGTCCCAGGTGTTCCTTGCCTCGCCGTACACCGTGGCCGCCAGCGCGATCACCGGGCACATCACCGACCCACGAGAAATCCTGGGCTGATGAGATTATACCTTCTCCGTCATGGCACCGCTTCCGATGTGGCACCACGCGATGCGGAGCGGAAATTGACGCGAGAGGGTGAAGAGGAAGCGCAGATCGCGGGTTTGGCGCTTGCCGAACTGGGCGTCAAACCTTCGTGTGTTCTGAGCAGCCCGTTGGTGCGGGCCCGTCAAACCGCCGAACTCGTGGCCCAAGCCCTGAAACTGTCGGGCGAAGTGGAGTTGGTGGACGAACTGGCAAACGGTACGTCAACGCCAGCACTTCTCAAGGCATTGAAATCGCATTCCTCCGCCGAAGAAATCCTGCTCGTTGGCCACATGCCCTCGCTGTCCGAACATCTGGCCGCGTTGATCGGCGCTAAAAGCGGCCGAGGTTTACCGTTCGGCAAGGGCAGCGTGGCCTGCATGGAACTGGATGAATTGCGCCCTGGCAGAGGTCAGCTTCGTTGGTTATTACGCCAGAAGCAGTTGCGCTATATTGCCGAGCGTAACACCTGAGGCAATCTATGGGTCTTCCTTGACCCGAACAACTCCGTAAAAAAGGTTCCGAAACCATTTGACAAATTCAAACATGTGATTTAAACATGTGTTTGAAACAAATGAAGACCGCGTTTGACTCTGAGCAAAACACACAGACCCATCACCGGCTGCTTGAAGCCGCTGGCGAGGTGTTCGCGGAGCTCGGTTATCGCCAGGCCACCGTGCGCGAAATCTGCAATCGCGCCCACGCTAATGTGGCCGCGATCAATTACCATTTCCACGATAAACAGGGGTTGTATGAAGCCGTGTTGAAATACGCCCTGGCCCGCGTGAGGAACAATTATCCCACGGGGCATGAACCCGTTACCCCTGACAATGCCGAGCGGGAATTGCATGACATGATTGCCGCCAGACTACACGCGGTATTCGATCTCGGCCAGACCGCATGGCACAGCAAACTGATGTCCCGCGAAATGATCGAGCCAACAAAAGCCTTGGACGCCCTCGTAAAGGAAGAATTGGAGCCGTTTTTCCAGCGACTCCAGTCATGCATTCGCGCCATCCTTGGGTCCGAGGTCAGCGACGAGCAGGTACGTCGCTGCGCCTTCAGCATTTCGTCGCAATGGGTGTCTTATCACTCCAATCGACAGGTCATCTCCCGGCTGGATCCCGCCATGAAGTTTGGACCGGAGGATATCGGTGCGCTGGCCGATCACATCGCGCAATTCTCCCTCGCTGCCTTGAGAGGATTAAAAAGAACAACCGACCGACAACAAATGAGTCCCCCGCCATGAAACCAGATACGGAACCATCTGCCGCAACCGCGTCCGCTGAACCATTGCCCGCCGTGGCCAGTACAGGATCACGCAAGCGGTTCATACCCCTTGTCGTCGCCATCGGTGTGTTGATCATCGGGGTGGCGGCGGTTTATTATTTCGTTGCCGTCCGCCCGTACGAGACGACCGATGATGCGTTTATCGATGGACACACGATCCAGATCAGCCCCCAGGTGTCCGGCCACGTGCTGGCGGTGCTCATCAATGACAACCAGTTCGTCAAAAAGGGTGACCCACTCGTGCAGATCGACCCTCGTGATTACGACGTGGCCCTCGCCCAGGCGCGCGCCAACCTGGCCACCGCCCAAAGCCGTTTGGCGCAGGCCCAACATCAGGTGATTGTCTCGCGCGCCAAGGCGGAACAGGAACGGGCTGCCGTTGGTGTCGCGGAGGCCGAAGCCACGCGAGCCGAGGCCGACCTCGCGCGCTATCAGAACGTGGAAAGCCGCGCGGTATCGCGCGAGCAGGTTGACGCGGCCCTCGCGGCTGCGCATTCCAGCGCCGCGGCACTGGAGGAGGCGCGCAAGAAAGCGGATGCTTCCGATGCGCAGATCGGGCAGGACCAGACGCAGATCCCGACAGCCGACGCCGGCGTGCAACAGGCCGAAGCCACATTGCGCCAGGCGGAATTGAACCGCTCCTACGCCGACATCACCGCGCCCGAAGACGGCTGGGTGACGCACCGAGTGGTTGAACAGGGTCAGTACCTGCAGGTCGGGCAGGCGTTGCTGGCGATCGTGCCGCACACCGTGTGGATCACCGCCAATTTCAAGGAAACGCAACTGACATACATGAAACCCGGCCAGCCGGTGCGCATCGAAGTTGACGCGTTTCCGCAGAGGAAGTTCCGGGGGCACGTGGACAGCATCCAAGCTGGCACCGGAGCGCAGTTCAGCCTGTTGCCGCCCGAGAACGCGGCGGGCAATTACGTCAAGGTCGTGCAGCGGGTGCCGGTGAAAATCGTCTTCGATGAAGGCGAAGACCCGACCTTCCCGTTGCCGCTGGGCGCGTCGGTGGTGCCGCGGGTGAAAGTGCGATGAGCGACGCTTCCACCATTGATCCCCATCACGAGGCGATTTGGAAGCCGCCCCACAACCCGTGGGTCATCGCCATGGTCGTGACGATGGCGACGTTCATGGAGGTGTTGGACACCAGTGTTGCCAACGTGGCGTTGCCACACATCGCGGGAAATCTTTCCGCGGGCTTGGACGAGAGCACGTGGGTACTGACCTCCTATCTCGTGTCCAACGCCGTCGTGTTGCCGCTGAGCGGTTGGATTTCGGAACGGATCGGCCGCAAACGATTCTACATGATCTGTGTGGCACTGTTCACGATCAGTTCGTTGTTGTGCGGCCTGGCGACAAATCTGGGCATGCTGGTGTTCTTCCGCGTCCTGCAAGGAGTGGGCGGGGGCGGCTTGCAGCCGAGCGAACAGGCGATCCTCGCGGACACGTTTTCACCGGCCAAACGCGGCATGGCGTTCGCGGTGTATGGCATGGCGGTGGTGGCTGCGCCGGTGTTGGGACCGACACTGGGCGGCTGGATCACGGACAATTTTACGTGGCGCTGGATCTTCTTTATAAACATTCCAGTCGGTATCCTCTCACTGATCCTGACGTCGCGACTCATTTCCGATCCGCCGTACCTGAAGAAGAAGAAGAAGCGGGCTGGCGTGAAGATCGACTATATCGGGTTCGGGCTGATCGCTCTGGGGCTGGGCCTGCTGCAGGTCGTGCTCGACAAGGGGCAGCGGGAAGACTGGTTCGAGACCCCGTACATCCGGGTATTCACCGTCATCTTCGTCTCCGCACTGATCCTGGCGGTCATTTGGGAATTACATGTCAAGGAACCGATCGTGGACCTGCGTCTGTTTAAGGATCGCACGTTTCTGTTGGCCAACGTGATGCTGTTTACTGTCGGATTCGTCATGTATTCAACCACGATGCTGATCCCGCAATTTGTGCAGGAGTTGATGGGCTACACGGCCGAGCAATCCGGCGAACTCATCTCACCGGGTGCGATCACGGTCATCCTGCTGCTGCCGCTGGTCGGATTTCTTGTTTCCCATTACGATGCGCGCAAGATCATCGGGTTTGGCTTCCTGATGGTTGCGGTGTCCCTGTTCAACATGATGAGATTCAACCTGCAGGTTGATTTCGCGACGATGCTCTGGGCCCGCGTCCTGCAGTCGGCGGGTGTGGCGTTCCTGTTCGTGCCGATCAACACCGCCGCGTACGCCTTTCTGCCGCGGGACAAGAACAATGCCGCCTCGGGCCTGATCAACCTCTCCCGCAATATCGGGGGAAGCGTGGGAATTTCCTTCGTGACCACCATGCTCGCGCGACGGGCGCAATTCCACCAGTCGGTGCTCGTCACGCATCTGTCCAATTACAACGGACATTTCGTGTTTGCGGTGCGGGCGTTGGGACACGGTCTCGCCGCCTCCGGCGCCGACGCGGTGATGGCCACCAAACAGGCGTATGCGGTGATCGGCGGGATGGTGGCGCAGCAATCCACACTGCTGGCGTATATCGACAACTTCTATGCGCTCGGGCTGATCTGCCTGGCATTGGTTCCCCTAACGTTCTGGATGAAGCGGCCGAGGACAGGAGGGCCCCTCGCGGTGCACTAACATGATCCGAATTATCGCCATCGAACGGGAGTACGGCTGCGGCGGAAGCGTCATCGCCGAAAAACTCGCCGAGCATCTCGGCTGGAAATTCATGGATCGGCAAATCACCGAGGAGATTGCGCGGCTGGCCCGGGTGACGCCTGCCGTCGTCGAGCGCTGCGAGCGAAAACTCGACCCGTTGTTCTACCGTCTCGCCAGGGTGTTTTGGCGCGGCAGCTACGAGAGAAGCCTGCCGGTCGACGAACACGACGTCTTCGACGCGGACCGCATGGTGGCCATTGTCCAACAGATCGTCGAACAAGCGGCGGCCACAGGCAACTGCGTGATCGTCGGGCGGGGGGCGCCCTACTTTCTGCGCGACCGGGCCGACACGCTCCGGGTGTTCTTATTCGCGCCACGCGAGTTCAAGTTCCGGTTCGTCCTGACGCTCACCAAGAACGCGGTCGAAGCCAACGAATTGCTCGATTCGATCGACCGCGACCGCAAGGACTTTCTGAAGCACTACTTTGGCGTGGAGTGGCCGCATCGCCCCCTGTATCACACCATGCTCAACACCGCGATGGGCAACGACCTGGTCCTCGCCTCGATCCTCAATTTGATGGATGCCCTCAACAAAAAGGAAACGTCGTTATGAAACCCGGAACTACTCTCCTGCTCGCCTTCGTGACGGTGGCGCTCGCGGGCTGTGCCGTCGGACCGGATTATCACCCACCGAAGACCCAAGCCCCCGCCAACTGGAGCGAAGCCCAACAGGGCGGCGAGACCAATAGCGCCATGACGGTGGTCGAGTGGTGGAAGACGTTCAACGATCCCGAGCTGAACTCCCTGATCACACGCGCTGTGGCCGCCAATTATGACCTGCGGATTGCCGAGGGACTACTCCACGAGGCACGGGCACTTCGGAGCGGCGCATTTTTTGACCTCGGTCCGAAGATCGACGGCTCAGCCGGCTACACCGACCAGCGGTTGGCCAAGAACTCGCTTCCATTCAAAACATCGGGGCCGGTTGGCGGCCTCATTACCAGCAATTATCTATTCCAAACCGACCTGTACGACGCGCACTTCGACGCGAGCTGGGAGATCGACGTGTTCGGCGCCAAACGGCGGGAACTCCAGGAGGCAAACGCCCTACTCGCCTCCGTCGAGGACGATCGGCGCGACGTGCTGGTGAGCGTTCTCGCCGAGGTCGCACGCAATTACGTCGATGTCCGCGATTTCCAGCAGCGATTGGCCATTGCCAATAAAAACATCGCCGCCCAGCGCGATGCCATCGATATCGCCCGCGCCCGTTTCCGCGCCGGTTTGGCCAGTGAACTGGATGCCAAAGAAGCGGAGGTCTTGCTGGCCACCACGCAATCGCAAGTCCCCACGCTCGAAGAATTGCTCAAACAGTCTGTGCACCGGCTGGGCGTGCTTATCGGACAGCCGCCGGGGGCTTTGACTGACGAACTATCGGCGGAAGCGGCAATCCCCGCTACGCCTCCCGAAGTCCCCGTGGGTTTGCCCTCGGACTTGCTGCGACGCCGACCAGACGTGCGCCGGGCCGAGCGTCAACTCGCGGCGGCCACCGCCAACATCGGCGTCCAAACAGCCGAGTTGTTCCCAAAATTCTCGCTGACCGGGGTGGCGGGGTTCCAAAGTTTCTCCGCCGGCGACTGGATTAGCGGCGCCAGTAAGTACTGGTCCGCCGGGCCGACGGTGACGTGGCGCATTTTGGATTATGGCCATGTGCGCAGCCAGATCCAAACGGCCAACGCCCAGGCGCAGCAGTCCCTCGCGATGTACGACAAGACCGTGCTCCTGTCGTTTGAAGATGTGGAGAATGCACTGGTGGCTTACTCCCGGGAACAGGTTCGCCACCGCTCGCTGCAGGAAGCCGTGGACGCCAGCCGCGGCGCGGTCGAAATTTCCAATGAACTCTACAAGAATGGTTTGACCAGCTTCCTGAACGTTGTCGACGCCGAACGTTCGTTGTACCAGGCCGAGGACGAACTCGTCCAAAGCGAGCGCACCGTCACGGTGAACCTCGTGGCGCTGTACAAGGCGCTGGGCGGCGGATGGCAAACACCTCCCGGGGACGGCCGGCCGCGGGCGAAACTATAACAGGCCACGCCACGCTTTGACGTTGCACATAGAAGGGCTGTCCGCTACATTCCCGCGGCCATGGCTGGAAAATCCGCAACGCGCAAACTGGCAGTGTCGAAGTCCCCGGTTCCGGGCAACGCGGCTTTGAAGCTCGCGTGGATCAATCCGTTTCACGTGCTGTCGCCGGGCGAACGAGCTCCCGAGGAATGCAACGCCTTCATCGAATGCCCGATGCGCAGCAAAATCAAATACGAACTGGACAAGCACAACGGGATTCTCCACATCAGCCGCACCCTGCACAGTTCGGTTCATTACCCCAGCAACTACGGATTCGTTCCCCAGACGTATTGCCGCGACCACGACCCGCTCGATGTGTTGGTGCTTTCGCAGGAACCCGTGATTCCCGGTTGCGTCATGAGGGCGCGGCCGATCGGGATGCTGCGCATGATCGATCAGGACCTGGAGGACATCAAAATCATTGCCATCCACGTCAATGACCCGATGTTCGAGAGCTATACGGACATTTCGCAACTGCCGCCGCACGTGCTGCGCGAAGTGCGCCACTTTTTTGAGATCTACAAGGAATTGGAGAACGCCAAACTGCCCGTGGTCGAGGATTTCCGCGGCCGAATTGATGCCCACACCATCATCCGTGAATCCGTCGCCGCGTACAAACGTTTCCGTCTCCAGCTTCTCGATTGCGAGTTCCCGGACTACTAGTTTTCATTGCGCGACGTTGTGAGCAACACCGTCGATGGAATCTCGCCGTGGACAGTTTCGCAGCCGTGTGTTACATACCGGGGGTCGCGCGCAATCCGAAAAAGGGAAACAAGGTTTGGTGCCGATAACGTTGCAAAGCAGGTTTTCGTGTCCGCCACGACGCGGGAGAGTACGAATGGCACCTCGTCTGCTGATGATCCTGGCTTTGGTTGGCCTACTCGCCGCTCCCGACACAGCCACGGCCCACAAAGTCCAGGTCCGGGATCCCGCGACGGCGACGCTGATTGCCAACGATGGCGGCCAACTCCTCGCGGATTATGGAAGTTACCAACTCTATCGTGTCGATCAGGTGCGCACCGGGCTTGTGCAATCGGGTGTCGTGGAACTTCGTGATGACTGCAATCTGATCCGGCTCAATGCCGCGACCATTGACACATCCACGGCAACCGTTCCGGCCGCGCGCCAGACGATCGCGTCGTTTCGCGGCAAACGGATGCACCTTATCCAGTTTGTCGGCCCGATCAAACCCGAGTGGCGTGACGCCCTGAAGCAGGCCGGGGCCCAAATCGTCAGTTACATCCCCCAGAACACCTATCTCATCTACGGGGACGCGCCGGCGCTGGCCAAAGTCCAGAGTCTGGCCGGCTCGGCGACCTCCGTGCAATGGCATGGCGATTATCTTGACGATTACAAGATTCATCCAGCGGCCAGACTTGTCGATGCCCAAGGCAACCCCCGACAACCCTCCACGGACTTGTTTGCGATCCAACTCGTGGAAGACGCCGATGCCAACCCCGCCACACTGGCCCTGATCGACCGTCTCAAATTGGAACCGGTCCGCCGTCAGTACCAAATGCTGCATTATGTGAATTTGTTCGTTCGACTTCATCCGCAGGATTTGCCAGTCCTCGCCGCTCAACCGGACATGGTCTCGATTCAGCCCTACGGGGAACCGCGGAAACAGGATGAGCGGGAGGACCAGATCGTTGCCGGCAATCTCACCGGGAACGCCCCCTCCGGGCCCGGGTACCTCGCGTGGCTGGCCGGCGTTGGATTTACGCAGGCCCAGTTCGATGAATCCGGATTTGTCGTGGACATCAGCGACAGCGGCATTGATGACGGCACCACCATGCCCGGCCACTTTACGCTCTACGAACTGGGGGACACCAACAATGCGAGCCGCGTCGTCTACAATCGACTGGAGGGAACGCCGAACCGGCGCAGTACGATCCAGGGCTGCGACGGTCATGGCAACCTCAACGCCCACATCGTCTGCGCCTACGATGACCAACCCGCCGGTTTCCCCCAAACGGATAGCGCCGGGTATTACTACGACCTCGGGGTCTGCCCGTTTGTCAGGGTCGGCTCCTCAGTCGTTTTCGATCCGGCTGATTTCACCAATCCCAATTACGCGGACCTGATGTCCCAGGCGTACAACGACGGCGCCCGAATCAGCAATAACAGTTGGGGAGACAGCGATACGAACGGCGCGTACAATTCTGATTCGCAAGCGTACGATACCCTGGTCCGCGACGCACAGCCAGTGGGTTCGACGTTTGCTGTCGCCGGCAACCAGGAAATGGTGATCGTGTTTGCGGCCGGCAACAATGGCCCCGGTGCGTCAACCGTCAGCCCGCCAGGCACCGCCAAGAATGTCATCACCGTCGGTGGCACAGAAAACGTGCGATCCATGTCCACCGCGAATGGCGGCAATAACGCGTTGGGGAATGACGGTTGCGACTCTCCGGATTCCGACGCCAACGACGCCAACGACATGGCCTCGTTCTCCGGCCGCGGCCCGTGTTCTGATGGTCGGATCAAGCCGGATCTCGTCGCACCGGCCATCCACATCACCGGGGGAGCGCCCCAGAGTTTTCCACCGCCGTCGCCCGGCGGCCGGGGATCGGCCCTGCCCTGTTTCCTGACGGTCGATCTCTCTGAGATCGGCATTTGCGGAGTGGAGGGAAGCGGTACGGCGAGTGCCAGCAATTTCTTCCCGGTCGGCCAGGAGTTCTTCACCGAATCCACCGGCACAAGCCACTCCACGCCGGCGGTCTCGGGCGCCTGCGCGCTGCTGCGGCAGCATTTCGTCAATCAGTCGCTCTTGGCGCCCAGCCCCGCCATGACCAAGGCGTATCTGATGAACTCGGCGCGGTACATCACCGGCTCGGGCGCCAACGACACATTGTGGTCGAACAACCAGGGCATGGGCGAACTGGATCTCGGGATGGCGTTCGACGGCGTGCCACGGCTGTTGCAAGACGAACAGGCCACCAACTTGTTCACCGCGAGCGGGCAGACGGCGACTTTCTCGGGAACGATCACCGACCCGACCAAGCCGTTCCGGGTCACCCTGGCCTGGACCGATCCCCCGGGCAGCACGACGGGTGCGGCCCTCGACAACGACCTTGACCTGACCGTGTTGGTCGCGTGCAATACCTACAAAGGCAATGTGTTCAAGGGCGACCACTCCATTACTGGCGGTTCCGCCGACCACCTGAACAATGTCGAAAGTGTCTTTCTGCCTGCCGGCGTCTCCGGTGATTTCACCGTCACGGTCACCGCCGACAACATTAACTCCGACGCCCTGGGCAACGGGGATACCGTGGATCAGGATTTCGCCCTGGTCGTCTACAACGCCCAATCCACCACCAATCAGCCCAACGTATGCACCTTCACACTGAACTCCACAAACGTAAATCTTGGCGCCCAAGGCACCAAGGCCGGCACCGTGAGCGTAAAACCGTGCAACGCGGGCTGCTCATGGACGGCGGTGAGCAACGATCCATTCATCACGATCATTTCGGATACCAACGGCGTCGGCAACGGCAATGTCCGTTACACCGTCCCCGGCAATACGAACCTGTTCCCCCTCGTCGGCACGATGACGATTGCGGGCCAAACAGTCACAGTCAATCAGGCAGGCGGTGGATGCAACTACGTACTGAGCCCGGCGACCGCCAAATTCAAGGCGGCGGGTGGCTCCAAGACCGTCAAAGTGAAGACCCGGTTCCCCGACTGCGTCTGGACGGCGGTCAGCACCAATTCGTTCATCACGATCACGGCGGGAACCAACGGCATGGGCAATGGCGTTGTCTTCTACACCGTCGCCACCAACACAACCTCCGGCACACTCACCGGCACGATTGCCATCGCCAGTGACACCTTCACCCTGACCCAATCGGCCGGGCCTTGACCCGCGTAGTGCGGCGATCCACGCCCTACGGAATGGTGATTCACGCGGCCACGAGCGTTTTTTGTACACCTCAACTCATGGCGCCGCTCCCGCAAAGTGGTCCTCTTTCCACAATCCATCCTGCACCGTGCCGCTCGGGTAGGTCATCTTGCCGGTTCCATCCATTTTTCCATAGCGGAACTGGCCCACGTACTGGCGACCATCGGGCCAGGTCATCGTGCCCATACCGTCAGGTGCTTCAGAGCCGTGCTCAGCGACAATCCAGTCCCCCTTGTATTCCCGCCCGTCTTTCCACGTAATCGTCCCCCCGCTCTTGGTACCGTCAAGGTTCCAAGTGCCCACCTCCCTTGTCCCATTACGGTATACAAGCGTTCCGCTGATCCTGTACCAATCACCATCCTTCCATTCCCCCTGCAGGCTTGTCCCGTTTGGCCGGGTCTCGACGCCCTGGCCATGCAACCGGTCTTCCTTAAACCCGCCCACATACTTCCGTCCTCGAGGCCACGTGACCGTGCCCTGGCCGTCCATCTTCCCGTCGTGGAACTCTCCCACGTACTTCGTCCCATCCGGCCACGTGAACGTGCCCTGGCCATTCAACACGGCGATGGGCTCGACGTGTGTCAGCAGAGATTCGGCTTCCTGAGGTGTGAAACTTTTCAGAAGAGTGGCGCTGGTGCGGTTTCGGATAAAGGCAACGGATTTGCCGTCGGCGCTGAAGTTCGCATTGTTCAGGATGTGAGCGGACGGATTCAGAACAAGGACGGTTTGTCCGTCGCTCAGGCTGGCGAGCACCATACTGCCACTCGTTGCCTGATTCTTATTCTGAAGAATACCGACATATCGATCGCCGACGGGTGAAATGGCCACCGGTGCCACACTGCTCTTCACTTCCTTCACCAGAGATCCGTCATTGACGGAAAAGACGTCCAGGAGATCGGAGGCCCACCCCACGTACAGCGACTGATTGTCCGGAGAGAATGCCATCCGTCTGACCAACCCCGTCTGACTGGTGCTCACGATCAGCTTGCCCGTGTCGACGTCCCAGACACGCACGGGATGCGGTTCGGCGTAGTCGCCGCCAGCGAAGAGTGACGCGTCGGGTGACAGGGCATAGGAACGACCGGCGTTGAAATCATAAATCTTCTGTCCGTCTTGAAGTCGGTAGCCGGTCGTTCGGCCGCTGGCCGCGCAGAATATCGCGGTTCGTCCGTCTGGTGTCAGGCCGAAGTTACGATTGGCTCGTCCTTCTACCCCCTCATAGTCATCGAGCCAAATCACGCGCCGGGGTGGGAGCGGATTCTCGATGCTGTTCTCCTGGTGCGGATCGTAGATGGCGATGGCTTTCCGGAAGTACTGGGAATCGATATTGCCGCCGCCGCCGGCGCCGGAGCTTTCCTGCCAGAGTAAGCCGAGGATCTTGCCGTTGGGGATCGAGGCGATTCCCCAGGGAATCATCACACGACCCTCGGCTGGCGTTGGCTCCTCGCAGTGAACGGGTGTGTCCACCTGGGTCTCATAGTTGATCCGGGAAACCCGGAGCACCTGAGAGTATCGCGCTTCCCACGCACCCGACAGCTCTCCGCAAACCACCAGCTCATCGCGCGTCTGGCCAAGGCTCCAATAACGTGTGTCATAATCGCGACTCGCCAGAGGATGGCTGGTCCATTGAGGATCCAGTTGGCCGCCCGGGACTGAGGACGGCAACGCCGGAAATCGCTCTCGAAATTGGAACACCAACACGTCGCTTGACCCTGACAGCGCCAGGAGCTGACGACAGACATCGAATGCAATGAACTTCAGTTCGTCGTGCGCGTGTGGCCAGAGCGATCCGAAGCGGGCCACCGATGTTGCCGTGAAATCGCCGCGCAACGCGATCTGATTGACAGCGTCGGGTATGATGAGCGCGGCGCGCAGATCCGGGATGCCTCCTTGGGGAGATGGGCTTCCCCGGGCTACAAAGACTTGATTCCCGCTGGCCAGAACGTCACGCAATACGACTGCGCGCGGTGACTGGGCTTGTGTCGACTCACTGTCCAGGTCATGAAAACCCAACCGAATGACGTCGGACGGCATCGTCGGAGTAAAATACCCGACGACTCTGTTGTCGGCGTAAATTTGGGCGCCTTGAGTCACAATCGAGAGCACCTTCACACTGTTGGTTGGCCAGTCCCACACGACCGTCGGCTGGCCCGGCATGCCTGTATTCAAGAGAAGTTGTTTGCCCGACGGAGAAAAATCTAGCGTCGCTTGCGCCGGTACGGAATACGCAGGACTCGCTTGTCTCCCGGCGGTGTCGCCAACCACTGACTCGAAGGATCTTCGGGCCGCCTCGTGCATGTCGTTGAGGTCAAGTACGGCGACCGTCGCCTGCTTATCGAGCACACCCAGCCAGCGCCCGGCCGGATCAGCCTTGAGGTAGACGATCGGCTCCGCGGACTCGTAGCTGCCCAGTTGCCGCCAGTCCGGCAACTGGTAGACTGAGACTTTTCGGTTGCGGGTGGCGACGGCACATCGCGAACCGGGCACGGCGGCGAGTTGGGCGGCATCCGCCGGTCCGCGGTCGGGCAAGAGCCGTCCATCGGCGACGGAGAACAGCTTCGCACCCTCTCCGCTGGCCAAAACCAAGCAGGGAGTCTCATCTCCCACAAAGCACCCGATCGATGGTCTGTCGGCAATGGCCGCGCGCATCACCAGTTGCCAATCGTCCCGGCTTTTGGACACGATCTTGCCCAGCTGGTGCCCGTATTCCCAATTCGACCCGCGCTGAATCGCCTTCTCGATGTCGGCGTAGGCTTCATCGAGCCGGCCCTGGCTGAGCATGTAGTCGGCGCTGGTGTAGTTGAGGAGCCGTTCCAAATTCTCGGCTTCACTCCGGGCCTTTTGGGCTTCGGCCTCGGCGCGCGCGCGTTCCTGTTGCTCTTTTCCCGTGGCCTCTTCGGCGCGCCGGGCCTCCTGTTCGGCTCGTTCGCGCTGTTGGTTGGCTCGCTGCTCGGCCCGCCGGGCGCGGACGGCCTGCCAAGTGCTTCCGACCACGCCCAGGAGCAGCGCGGCGACCACGGCGGCTGACGCCGCGAACACCAGTTTGTTCCGGCGCGCCATCTTTTGGAAGCGGTAGAATTTGCTGGGCGGGCGGGCGACGATCGGCTCGTTGTCCAAGTTGCGTTGGATGTCCATCGACAGCCCGTTGGCCGTTTCGTAGCGGCGCGTGCGGTCCTTCTCCAGGCACTTCATCACGATCCAGTCCAGATCGCCGCGAATGAGGCCGAAGAGTTTCGGCGGCTCGGATTGCCGCAGCGTTGCGATCGTCCTCTGCTCGGCGGCGTCCAGCGTGCTGAGACGTGTGGAAGGCGGGAGCGGTTCTTCGTCGCGGATGATCCGGCGGATTTCGTCGAGCGCTGCCTGGTGAAGTCGTTTGGCATCAAACGGCGTCTTGCCCGTGAGCAATTCGTAGAGTAACACGCCCAACGCGTAGATGTCGGTGCGGGTGTCAATGTCCAGGCCGCTCATCTCCGCCTGCTCGGGACTCATGTAGACGGGCGTGCCCACGAATTGCTCGAAGGCGGTGAAGAGTGTCTTCTCGGTCAGGTGTTGGCCGCTGGTGGCCTTGGCGATCCCGAAATCAATGACCTTCGGGATCGGCACCCCGTCGTGGAGGGTGACGAGGATGTTCGAGGGTTTGATGTCGCGATGGATGATGCCCTTTTGATGGGCGTGCTGGATGGCGTGGCAAACCTGAATGAACAACTCCAAACGGGCGCGCGTGGAGAGATTGTTCTGGTCGCAGTAGTCGGTGATGCGGATGCCCTTCACCAGTTCCATGACAAAGAACGGCCGCCCTTTGTCGGTGGCACCCGCGTCCAGCACCTTGGCGATGTTGGGATGATCCATGAGCGCCAGCGCCTGTCGCTCGGCCTCGAATCGGGCGATGACCTGTTTGGTGTCCATGCCGAGCTTGATGACCTTGAGCGCGACGCGGCGGCGGACGGGTTGCTCCTGCTCCGCCATATACACCACACCGCAACCGCCATCCCCGATTTTCTGGAGGATCTTGTAGCGGCCAATGCGGTCGCCGGGCTTTTCGGTAAGAGGTTCGACCAACGGCAGGTCCGGCGACGGAGCCGATTTGACGGTCACATCCGGATCGAAAGAGGCGCCAGCTTGCTCGTGCGCCTGCAGCAATGCTTCGACGCGCTGCCGCAGTACCACGTCGCCTGCGCAGGCACCCTCCAAGTAGGCGGCGCGTTCCTCCCGTGTCGCAAATTGCAACGCGGCGGTGAAGATTTGCTCTTCGCGTGACGGCTGATCGGCCATTGACCCGGACTTTCTCGCCACAGGTTATCACACCGTTTCGGGTCAGGAAAAGAACTAAAGCCGGTGACTCGTACCCGGCGATTTGCGCTTGATGCCGGGACGGGACGACAGCAGAATGGCTTGAGACTCAACGTTCAAATGGAGCGGAGGTGGCCATGCCTTACCTGATTCAAAAGCAGACGGACGGCTCGACCGTCAAACAGTGGGATTTGCGCGACAAACCGCTCACGGTCGGTCGCGGGGACCAGGTGGACGCGCGAATCGACGATAACGAAATGTCGCGCCAACATTTTGTGATCTCGCCCAAGAGCGGTGGTTATGCGATCCAGGACCAGAATTCTCAAAATGGGACGCTGGTTAATGGCCGGCGCGTTACCGAGGCGACACTGAAACCGAACGACAATATCCGCGCCGGGCAGACGCTATTTGTCTTTGTCGAGGGACTGGCCACGGTCATCGGGAAACTTCAAGATGAGCCCAAGGGCTACCGCACCCACATTCGCGAGATCTCCAAAGAGGCCAAACCCTAGCCAGGAGCCAAAGAACCACCGCGGCATCAGCCCCTACGGGACAAGCCGCACGCGGTAGTCGCGGGCAGGCTCAGCCTTGCCACCCTCGTCCAAGCCGTCCGCTCCGAAACCAATCTCAACACACGTGCTCCGTCAGCCGGGTACTCAACACTGGTCTTGTCACCATTCGTACTCGACCCGCATGACCCATTGCGGCCGCATGTTGTGGGCGGCCAGAAATGTCATGACGGTTTCCTTGTCGGGCGCCTCGAACTCGCACAGCAGTTTCCCCTCGAGCGAATCGGAAACACAGCGGATGGTGTTGACGGTTTTATCGCGCTTCAACTCGGCGATGATCGCCTGCAACGCCTGACGTGTCAGGCACGCAATCGTGTGTTGGCTGATGTACCGCGGCATGGAGCCTGTTATCGCGGGCCGCGCTGCGGGGCGCAACGCTTTTTTCGCTGGATTGCCTCGAACCGACTTCCGCGATAAGATGCCGGCTGGAGAGCGATATGAAAGACTTTCTGATCGGGTTGATCGTGGGGGCGTTCCTGACGGCGGGTACGGGCTGGTATTTCGTCGTCGCCCGGAAAGACCCGCGTGTGACGCACGCGTGGGACGCCGTCAACGCCAAACTCACCGCCTGGCACTTGGGCGGCGACGAAATCAGCGCCGAGCTCAGCCGCACGGGCCGGGTGCTGCGTCGTCAGGCAACCGAATTTGGCGCGGCGATGGCCAGCGCTTCGTCGGACGCGGCCATCACCGCCAAGATCAAGGCCAAATACGCCATCGACCACGATCTTTCCGTCTTCAGTATTTCGGTCAACACAACCGATGGTCGTGTCACGTTGGCGGGGGATGTCTCGTCGCACCAGCAAATCGGGAGAGCGATGCTCGTCGCGCTGGAGACGGACGGCGTGCGCGAGGTGAATTCCACACTCCAGGTGAAAAAGGCCGGTCATGGATAAGAAGGAAATTGCGGGGATTTTTGATGAGATTGGAGCGCTGCTGGAACTCAAGGGTGAGAACCCGTTCCGCGTGCGGGCCTACCACAACGCGGCGCGAATGGTGGACGGCCTGCAGGAAGACCTCGGCACACTTATCAAGGAAGAACGGCTCACCGACATCAAGGGTATTGGCAAAGACCTTGCGGCCAAGATCACCGAGTTGTACACGACAGGGAAACTCGCGTCGTACGACGAACTCCGGGCGTCGATGCCGCAGGGCCTGCTCGAGATGCTGAAGATTCCCGGGTTCGGCCCGAAGCGCGCGAAGATCGTCTACGACAAACTCAAGGTGGATTCCATCGAGAAACTCGAAGCGGCCTGCCGGGCGGGCAAGATTGCCGCACTGGACGGTTTCGGCGAGAAATCGCAGCAGAAAATCCTCGAAGGCATCGCGCTCGTGCGACAGTTCAGTGGCCGGCATCACTACGACACGGCATATGCAGCCGCGGCGCCGATCATCGAGGCATTGCGGTCGCACGACGGCGTGATCCGGTGCTGTGTTGCGGGCAGCCTGCGCCGCTGCCGTGAGACGATTGGCGACATCGATTTTCTCGTCAGCGCCAAACCGAAGGATGCCCAGCGAATCATTGATGATTTCGTGACAATTCCCGGCATCATCACGGTCAGCGCCAAAGGCGAGACGAAGGCCAGTGTGGTTCTCAAGGGCGGGATTCAGGCTGATTTGCGTGTGGTCGCCGACGATCAATATGCGTTTGCGCTCAACTATTTTACGGGCTGCAAAGAGCACAACGTGGCGCTCCGCGCCCGCGCGTTGAAACTGAAGAAGTTGTCATTGAACGAATACGGTTTCTCACCCGCCGCTGAAAAGGAGAAGAGCGCGAAGGAACTCGGAAGCTCCATCAAGTGCAAGACCGAAGAGGAATTGTACGAGGCGCTGGGGCTGGAGTACGCCGAGCCCGAACTGCGCGAGGACATGGGCGAGATCGAGGCGGCGGAGATCGGCACGCTGCCAAAGCTCGTCAAATTGGAAAACCTGCGGGGCACGTTCCATTGTCATTCGACGTGGAGTGACGGCATCGAGACCGTCGAGGCCATGGCGCGGGCGGCATTCGATCTGGGTCTGGAGTATTTCGGCATCGCCGATCACAGCAAATCCGAGCGCCAGGCGAACGGTCTCGATGAGAAGCGCGTCCGCCTGCAAGCCGAGGAGGTGAAAAAGCTCAACGTCAAATTCGCCAAGGAAGGCTTCCGCATTTTCTTCGGTACCGAGTGCGATATTCTCCCGGATGGCTCGCTCGATTTCGACGACGCGACGCTGGCGCTGTTCGACTATGTTGTTGCCGCCGTCCATCAAGGCTTCAACATGGACGCCGAGAAAATGACCAAACGCATTTGCAAAGCGCTGGCGCATCCGATGGTCACGATGCTCGCCCATCCGACGGGCCGGTTGTTGCTCCAGCGCGAAGGGTACGCGGTCAACATGCCCGAGGTTATCGCCGCGGCTGCCAAATACAACAAGATCATCGAGATCAACGCCCATCCGTACCGCCTCGACATGGATTGGCGGTTGTGGAAACACGCCAAGGAACTCGGCGTCAAATGCTCGATCAATCCCGATGCCCACAACATCCCCGACTTGCAGTATTTGGCCATCGGCGTCGGGATCGCCCGCAAAGGCTGGCTGGAGAAGAAGGATGTCATCAATTGTTTGCCGCTGAAGGACGTGGAGAAGGTGCTGGCTCGAATTAATTAAGGAGGGACAGCGCTGAAACACTCAATGCAGCTCCTCGGTAAGACGGTTCCATTCCTGGCATCGTCAACGACGGTCGTGGTCGCGATCCTGATCCTCCTGTCGCTTCAAACGTGGAGCGCGCCCGAAAAGGATGTGTCGCAGTCGAGATGTATATCGAATCTGCGCATGATTGCGATCGGTCTCGCGATGTACGCCGATGATAATAACGGTCGTCTTCCCCCGGCCGGAGCCGAGGGGCTCGGCTTGGTGAGAGCCTATTTCCGAGGCGGGGCGCAATCTGCATTCCATTGCCCCGCTGACCCTGTTCGGCATGATTCAGCCACCAATGCCCCATTGGACGAAGATCATTGTTCGTACGTTTATGTCGGTGGCTCATGGGGATTTTCGAATGTGCTCGTTGACGGAACCTGGCAGACGAAGACCGTTACAAACCCGGTTCCCATCTGTTGGGACAAGCCCGAGAACCACGGCACAAACGGATTGAATGTGCTGTTCAACGATACACGCGTGAAATGGCTGACGTTGGATGAGTGGGAGAAGATCCGGCCGGGCAAACAACTGTGAAACGAAGTCCGTAATCGGAGGGTCGCGCTTCCGCGCGACCGTCCTGGGGTAAAGGGGATATAATAAAACGGCCTTGGCCTCCGAAAGGCCCGCGGCAATGACGAAGCCCTCAGGGAGAAAAGGCCCGTTACATCTTGCACCGATTCAATCGCGGGATCGACCCCCCATCATATTTGTGACAGTCTGCACTTCGCAGCGGAAACTGATTCTCGCGTCGCCATCGGCGTACGACCTGATTACCTCGGCATGGCGTGACTCCAAAGACTGGATCGTCGGACGATTTGTCATCATGCTCGACCACACGCACTTTTTTTGCAGTCCAATATCCGACCGTTCCCGCCCCTTGGAGAAGTGGATGCAATACTGGAAGGCGCTCGTGACGCGTCGATGGTCAAATCCGGACGATAGACCCATCTGGCAGAAGAGCCATTGGGATCGGCAGCTTCGACGTGAACAGGCCTACCATGAGAAGTGGGAGTATGTACGCTGGAATCCGGTTCGGCATGATCTGGTTGAGCGTCCCGAGTATTGGCCATACCAAGGCTAAATGAATGAATTGATTTGGTGAACCCATTGGCCGCGCGGAAGCGCGGCCCTCCGAGTGCTGGCGGCCCATAAATCTCCCGTGCTTTTTTTCGCCTTCCGCAGTTGCCAAGTGGCCCATTCACTGGCATGTTTGGGGCAGGCGTGGCAATGGATTCGGATCTCAAACCATTTCTCGATTCGTGGCCGTATGATCCAGACGATTGTATCCGTGTGATCACGCTGGCCAACGGACGCGACGTCATACAGGTGCGTCTGCCGCTGGGCATCGAGCAGTACGACCTCGATGGCCGCCCGGATGGTTCCCGCCCCCACGGTGCCGACTCGGTGCTGGATTATTATTTGGCGCGACTCGAAGAGGCCAGAAAGGCGGGTTCGGAGGTCGGGTTTCGTCTCGATCCCGACGAGTGCGTCGAGTTGTTCAACGAAGGCGTGCTCTATTACTATCGGTACCTGCACCTGTTTCAGCTCAAGGACTGGGAGCGGACGGTCCGGGACACGGTGCGCAACCTGAAGTTTTTCGATTTCGTCCACAAGTACGCCAAGCGCGTCGAAGATCGTGACTACCTCGAACAATGGCGGCCGTACGTCCTGCGCATCAATGCCGTGGCCGCGGCGATGATTGCGATGGACGAGAACAACCATCATCAGGCGCTGGCGATTGTGCATGCCGCGGCCGAAGCCATCGAGGCGCTGCCGGACATCGAGGAGGACACGTTCCGGTTCGAGCGGCGCCGGTCGATGGAGGCGTTGCACGACCTCGCCGAGGAAATCCAGAAGAGCAAACCGCTGTCCGAGTTGGAACAACTGGAGAACCAGCTTCTGGAGGCCGTTACCGCGGAGCATTACGAGCGCGCCGCGGAGCTTCGCGACCGGATTCGCAATCTGCGCCAGACCGAAAAGCGGGCGTAGCACGCCAACGATGCGGCGCGATCTCACACAGAGCACGCTGGAAGTCTCACCACTATTTCCTTGGCCCCGATGGCCAGCCTCGTGCCGATCTGCTGATCGCGGACAAACTCCATTTCAACGCCGAAGGCTACAAAACCCTCGCCTCCCTCATCCGCCGGTATCTGCCCAAGGATTGACGGCCGGAAAGAAGTCCGAAGCCTGCCCGCCGTGGCGAGTGCCGGTTGCTCTGGCTCAACCTGGTCACGTCAGTGTGCTGAACTTGGGCAACCAGCCCGTTTCGCGCTCGATACCAGAAAGGTCGACAAGGCTGTCAATTTGTTCCAGCGGTCGTCGTAATGGCGTGTCGGCAAAGTGTTCGCGGATGACTTCCGTGGGCGGTCGACAGAGACGGTTATCGCGGGATGCCGGAAAGTACACTCGGAATCCAGTCAAGGGCACGCGCAACACCGCTTGGAGCAGACTCGCCGCATCCTGAAAATGCAAGAAGGTGAATCCCTCTCCGCGATCGCCAATGGATCGCGGCGGGTTGGCCTTGATCCACGCCAGATGGTCATCATTAACGAGCCACGGGAATCGAATCGCCACGCACACGATGCCCGTCTGGCGCGCAAAATAGGCCAGCATTAGCTCCCCCAGCTGTTTGCTCAGGGCATAGGGATTTCCGGGGTTTGGGGGCACGTCGCCGTCCATGGGCAGGTAAGGTGGACACTTGGCCGCATGATGAGGCTCGTGTTCGTCGCGATTGCCAGAGATCACTTGCACCGAACTAGCAAAAATAATTTTCTTCACACCAATATCGGCGGCGGCTTGAAAGACATTCATGTTCATCGCCATGTTCTCATTGAACACGCGCTGGGCGTCCCGACCGCGAAACGCCGGGTGATTGCCCAGGTGGACGACCGCCTCCACTCCCTCCGTCAAGCGATAGCAGGCCGGCGGGTCAAGCAGGTCGGCGATTTCGACGCGCACGGGCGGATCGGCGCGGAACTCCCTGTCCGTCGCGCGAACGGCGTGGCCGGCCTCGGCGATCGTCCGGCACGCATAAAACCCGAGATGACCCGTTGCACCGGTCACCAACACGTTCATGGCACACCACACATCACCGAGCAGATGTCCTCCGGCCAATCGATAGGATCCATTGCGCCACAGTCAAAGACATTTCCTCAATCTGGGCAAGCGCGATTTTTTTGGGTTCAACCTCGTCGTGCCTCGTGGCGCGATGAGTTCCAAGCCGACATTTCCCGTGTGCGGTGAATCCAAAAGTTCCTTTTTGCTTACGTTTGCTTGGTGGACGGTGAAACCAGATGAAACCACATAAAGGGTGTTCCCTGGCAAATTGGCCTAACAGCTTGCAGGAGAAGCCCCTTTCAGCCCCTCCTCATGTCAAAAACGCTGAGAGCCACACTGTCTGGGTTCGAATCCTCGCGAGGCAGCCGCTCGGAATCACCAATCTGTGGGGCCGCCGCCTGACGCCTGGCAACTCAAGAAGTTCCTCCAGATGTTGGCGTGGCGATTGCCTTGGCGGTTGAGGGCGTCGCGAGTTGTCCGATACAATCAGCCATCCTCTATCGAGAATGTCTAAATAGACTATATGCCTTTGTGTATTGTCGGGGCGGTTGGAGAAACTGGTTAATGGGAGATGGGTTGTGGGAGGGAATGACGACACGACAGAGATGCTTCGACAAGCTCAGCATGACACCGGAGAGTACTACGCGGCGTTTCGCCTGGGACAGGCGACGCTACAAGAGGGGGTTCTTTGCGAAACGAACCCAACGAGTCCATCGCGGAATTGCCAATGAAAGCGCCGAAACGACAAGGGCTTGTAAAAATAGAAGTTGCGAAAACCGGTTGGGTCCGTCCCCTCTTTAATTGGGTTCGGTCGGACCACATTCTAGGGCACGTCGGCGCGTTCGAGAATGGATTGGAGGATTTTGGGGGCGGAGAGTTTGTCCTCGGCGAGTTTCCTAGCCGCGGCGCAATTTCCTGGGTAATCGGCATTGATTGATTCGATGCCGCGGAGGGCTTCATCGATGGTGGAGAAGGTGACGAGGCCCTTGCCGGTTGGCAAGTGTTTGCTCATGCCGGTTTCCTGGACGAGCGCGGGCCGGCCCGACGCGAGGTAGCACACCGTGCGGTCGCTGAGCCAGCCGCTGCGGGTTTTCACGTAGCCGTGTTTGGCGACGCTGAACTCGGCGCGAGATTCCTGGATGTAGGCGCGGAACCCGTCGCGTCCGCCGGCGACCTCGTGGGGATTGACGATTTGCCAACCGTTCTTTCGCAGGGCCGGAAGATCGTCGACCTCCAATTCGCTGATGAGCAGGGCGAGCTCGATGGACTGCGACGTTTTTCCTGGGAGTTCGACGAGCTTCAAGAACTCGTCGCTTTTGGGGCCGTACATTTCGTTGTTCCAGACGGCGTACTGTCCGCGCCACTGGCCGATGGTGGTGAAGTTCGGCGCGGTGGCGTCCGTCTGCACGGGCCAATACTCGAGCGCGACGGGCGGGGTGAAGGTTTGCCAGTCGATGCCGCGGAGCGGGATGGGGAAGTCCGGCTGGCCGACGTTGAGGCCGACGGTGAAGAAAAGGTTGTGCTTGCTGAGGTCCATGTCCCATTCGTGCGCCCAGATTTGCGTGAAGCCGGGATCGAGATCGAAGTAGGCGCGGCGTTTGGCGCGGCGCAGGAGATCGTCGTTCTTGAGCGCGCCGCAGAGGTTGATGAGCAGCGCGCAGTCGCCGCAGAGGGAGCGGACGTGACGTTCTTTCAAACCGAACACTTGCCGGTCGTCGTAGAGGACCGCCCAATTCTCGCCGAGACCGAACTGATCGCATTGCTCCTGGAATGTGTCGACCATGTCCGCGACCGAGCGGCTGGCGCTTTTCTTCGGCGCGCCGAGGACATCGAGCCAGAAGACGTCGAAGCCCAGCGCGCGCAGGCCGGCGAGATAATGGAGATTGAGCCATTGCAGGCCGCCGCCCTCGGGATAGCCCGCGCCCCATGTGCTGGTGACGATGATCTTATCCATGGGAGACGATTATGCGGGGCCGGTGAATTGGAGTTCGCAGACGTGGGCGTAGTACCCGCCGCGGGCGACCAGATCGGCGTGGCGTCCGCGCTCGACGATTTGACCGTCGTGCATGACAAGCAGCAGGTCCGCCTGACGGACAGTTGATAAACGATGCGCGACAACGAATACAGTCCGCCCTTTGCGCAAGCGGTCGAGGGACCGCAGCACCGCGGCTTCCGTTTCCGCGTCGAGCGCGGTGGTCGGTTCGTCGAGAATGAGGATCGGCGAGTTTTTCAGGAAGGCGCGAGCGAGCGCAAGTCGTTGGCGTTGACCACCCGAGAGCGTGACGCCGCGCTCGCCAATGGGCGCATCGTAGCCTTGCGGCATCGCGCGGATGAAATCGTCGGCCTCGGCCTCGCGGGCCGCTTCGATGATCTCATTCAACGATGCGTCGGGCCGGCCATAGGCGATGTTGTCGCGGACGGTGGTCGAGAACAGCACGGGCTCTTGGGGGACGACGGCGATCTGGCGGCGCACCGAGCGATATTGGAATTCGCGGATGTCGTGGCCGTCGAGGAGCACGCGTCCCTTCTGGGGATCGTAGAACCGGAGCAACAGGCTCAGGAGCGTGGATTTTCCCACGCCGCTCGGACCGACCAGCGCCACCATCTGGCCCGGTTGCGCCTCGAAGTCGATGCCTTTCAGGACGGGGCGGTTTGGATCGTAGCCGAACCAGACGTTCTCGAATCGCACGACGCCGTCGGCTCGAGCGAGCGCGCGGGCGGTGGGCGCGTCGCGGATGGCGGGATTCGTTTCGAGGATCTCGATGACGCGGCGAAACGGGGTCAGCGCTCCCTGAATCGCAGTGGCGATTCCACTGATGGTGCTCATCGGCCCGTACAGCATGCCGACATAGGTGCTGAACACGATCAGCTCGCCGATGCTGAGCCGGCCCTCCAGCACACGGCGGCCACCAATCCAGAACATCGCCACCGTGCCGACGGATGTAATGAGACCGACGACGAACGAGGACACCACCTGCACCTTCGTCATGCGCACGTTCGCGTCGACGCTTTGCGCTGCGCCTTCCCCGAAGCGGCGAACTTCGTCCTCCTCGCGCGCAAACGCCTGGATGGTGCGGATCGACGAGAGCGACTCCTGGATCATCGCGCTAACATTGCTCTCTCGCTTGTAGTACTGCGTCGAGACATCCGCGATGAGCCGGTTGTAGTGCTTGATGGTCAACGCGAGTGCGGGCGCGACGGCCAGCGCGAGCAGCGTCAGCACCACGTCGAAGTGCAGCATGATGATCACCATCCCGAGCAGCGTCGCCGCCGAAGACACCAGCGGGATCAGGCCGCCATTGAAGATGGTTTGAATCGAGTAGGTGTCCCATGTCACCCGATAGATCGAATCGCCCACCGCGCGGCTGTCGTGAAACACAAGGCTCAATTTCTGCAAATGCTCGTACACGCGGTGCCGCAATTCCTGCGTCATGCGCAGGCCCGCCTGCACCAGATACGTCGTGCCCCACGCGCTCAGGCCGCCGCGGACCAGGTGAATTGCCAACAGCGCGAGGCAGACGACCAGAAGCGCGGCCGCCTTGTCGTTGGCGAACGAGCCAAGCCACGCCGGCATCGGCACGCTGCCGAGGATGCTATCCAGGATGACTTTCAACGGCCACGGCTGCAACAGGCTCGCCGCGATGCTGAGAATGGTCAACGCGAGGCCGGCCAGCGCGGGGCGTTGCTGTCCCCGGATCAGCGACCAGGCCTGCGGCCAAAGTTTGGGTGTGTCGTTCATTCCGTTCCTACCGCGTCGGCCATGCTGCCAAATCCGTCGTGCGCAAGCAACCGCAGGAGTCCGCGATTGATGTTACCCGTGATGGATGGTCCCTCGAAGATCATGCCCGTCCACACCTCGACAAGACACGCGCCCGCGCGAATTTTTTCGTACGCATCTTCGGCGGTGAAAATGCCGCCCACGCCGACGATGGGCAAACGTCCCATGGTTTGGCGGCGGATATGGCGAATGCATTCGGTCGCCCGCGCCCGCAACGGCACGCCGCTTAAACCGCCTTCGGGAGGTGTCGGATGATTGATCGTCGTATTCGTGGCGACAACGCCGGCCAGCTTGTGCCGCTCGACCAAACCGACAGCGTCATCGATTTGGTCGAATGTCAAATCCGGAGCGATTTTCAAAAGGAGCGGCGTGGTGATCCGCAGGCTGGCAACCCGGCCCAACAACTCATCCAACATCTCTTTATCCTGAAGTTTCCGCAACCCGGGCGTGTTGGGCGAGCTGACGTTGATGACAAGGAAATCCGCGCGGTCGCGGAACGCGTCGATGGTGGCCGCGTAATTCTCCCCGGCGCGCGCCAGATCCACGTCACGATTCTTGCCAACATTGACCGCGACCGGAATCCGGTGTGGTGGCGGTGGGATGCGCGCCGCGATTGCCTCGGCGCCGTCGTTATTGAAACCCATCCGATTCACGAGTGCGCGTTCTTTGGGCAGTCGGAAAACCCGCGGCGGTTCGTTACCGGGTTGCGGGCTCAGCGTCACGCTGCCAATCTCCACGAAGCCAAAGCCGAGCGCAGGCCAAAATTCCAATCCGACGGCATTCTTGTCGTAGCCCGCCGCCAATCCGACCGGGTTGGGGAACTCGATGCCGAACACAGTCTGGCGCAGCCGGCGATCCTCGATGGCGAACATCGTCTCGACCGCGTCCCGCGCAATGCGATTGCGCCCAAGTGACGCGGCGAGATTCAACGCGCGCTCGTGGGCCGTTTCGGGATCGGTCTGAAAGAGCCAAGGACGCAGCAACGCCTTGTAGAACATATCGCTACCATGACAAAATGCAGGGGCGCTTGCTATATTTTTATAACGATGCCATAGTAACAGTGGAGTTCGAGCCATGAAGCCCGAAGTTCAGAAACATGTCGAGTACGCGTCCGGCTACCTGGACCTAAAGATGTATAATGATGCCGTCCAGGAGGCTGACCTGGCGCTGGCGCTGTCTCCAAACCTCCCCCAAGCCATCGCGATGAAATCCGCCGCGCTCTGGCAGGCGAACCGGCTAAGCGAAGCCGAACCATTTGTTGCCAAGCTCGCCGAGCTGAATCCACGGGATGCCGGCATTTGGATCAACCTGGCCTACATTCGCCGACGCACACAATCTCTCGACGCAGCCGTGGACACACTGCAACGGGCCTTCGACGCCAATCCCCAAGACGCCCTGGCGCATTACAACATGGCCTGTTACCGCGCCGTGCAGCAGCGCCCACAAGAGGCTATCGAAATGCTCCGAAGCGCCCTGCATCTTGATCCGAAATTGAGGGCCCTCGCGAAGGCCGAGCCCGACTTCTCCGAACTGCGTTTGTCACCCGCGTTTCAGCAACTCCTGAAAGGCTGCTGACCGTCGCCATCGCCGCCCCGCATCTTTCTCGCGCCGCGCGGTAATTCGCCTTGTCAGCGCTGTCGGTTTTTGCGATTGTGGGAGTAGCGAGTTTGGGCGGCGGGCATGGCGTCCCGCCCAATGCAGGAAACTTGGAGGATAGTCTTATGGACAACAACGCAGCTCCGCAGTCAGTCATTTCCAGCGAAGTCGAAATCACCGGCACGATCAAAGGGTCCGGCTCCCTGCGCATCGACGGGAAGCTCGAGGGCGAATTACATTGCACCGGCGACGCCGTCATCGGAAAAACCGCGCAGATCAAGGGCAACATTGTGGTCAGTTCCGCCTGCATCGAAGGCGCGGTGCAGGGCAATATCACGGCCAAAGACCGCATTGAAATGAAATCGACAGCGCGCGTGACGGGCGACATCCGCGCGAAACGCCTGAGCGTCGAGGACGGCGTGACGTTCGTCGGCCGGTCCGAGGTCAATCCCTCGGGTTCGCCGATCGCCGGCGTGGCGCCGGTCGTGAGCGCGGCGGCCGAGAAAACCGACGACGAGAACGCGGAAGCCGCGACCGTCCGATCGTTTGCGCGGCGCTAACGTGCGCCGTGCCGTTCGCGGCGCGCACCCAGATGGGAGCGAGCGGTGACCAAAAACCGCAAGGTCAATACACTCGATAGCTACGCGACCATTCGCGCCGTCGCGCGCACCAAGCCGGCGCCCGCGACACAACCGCCCGCTCCGGACAACCACGCCGCGCACGACGCCCAGAATCTCGGCGCGCGGGTGGCGCGCACCACTCTTCCCGTCAAACACCAGATCGATTGCTACGAATGCGGGTACAAATTCCAGGTGCACGGTCGCGTGACCACCTCGCATTGCCCCAAGTGCCGCGCGTTGCTTGACCTCAGCGATCACGTCGTCGATACGGAGTGGGTCGATACGATCAAAACCGCGGGGACGATCCGCCTCACCTCGACCGGCGTCCTGAAAAATGGCGACCTCATCGGCGCCGACGTCATCGTCGAAGGAATCATCGAGGGCGGACGCGCCCGCGCGCTGCGGACGCTCGAGCTTGGCGCGGGCGCGATCTTTTCGGAAAAAGCCGTGTCGGGTCCCGATCTTCGCATCGGGCCGGGGGCGGACTTCAAATTCAAGCAGGAAGCAAAATACCGCAACGTCGAGATCTCGGGCACGCTCCGCGCACGGCTCGAAGCCACCGGCGTCATTACCGTGAAACCGGGCGGTCTGCTCGAAGGCGAAGTTCAAACGGAGCACCTCATCGTCGAGGACGGCGGCGGGTTGAAAGCGCAATTGCGCATCGGCCCGAAGATCGAACTGACTCCCGAAAGCGAAGAAGCCGCCTAATCATGGCGCAAATCGGCGTGGTATTCCTGCAGTGACCGAACGCTGAGACCCTTCTCCCGCATCGCCTTGATGCCAAGTAATGCCGCGTTCGCGCCCGCCAGCGTCGTCATAATCGGAATCTTGTGGGCCACCGCCGCCGTTCGAATCCGCACCTCATCCACGCGCGGTGATTTGCCCGCGGGCGTATTAATGACAAGCTGCACCGCGCCGTTCTTGATCAAGTCGAGCACGTTCGGCCGGCCCTCGGCGAGCTTGAACAGCGTCTCGACCTTCACGCCTCCCGCCTGCAACACTTTCGCCGTGCCGCTCGTCGCGCACAGCTCAAAACCAAGCTCGCCGAATTCCTTCGCCAGCGCCACCACGTTCTTCTTGTCGGAATCCCGCACGCTGATGAAAATGCGTCCCGTCTGCGGCAACGCCGGCGCCGCCGCCATTTGCGATTTGGCGTACGCCACGCCCCAATCCTCGCCGATCCCCATCACCTCGCCCGTCGACCGCATTTCGGGACCGAGCAAAATGTCCTGCCCGGGAAATTTGCTGAACGGAAATACCGATTCCTTCACCGAATAAAACTTCGGCCGGACCTCTTCCGTGAATCCAAGCTCGTCGAGTTTCTTCCCCGTCATCACCTTCGCCGCGAGCTTGGCCAGCGGCACGCCAATCGCCTTGCTCACAAACGGCACCGTCCGCGATGCGCGCGGGTTCACTTCCAGCACCCACACGTTCATCCCCTTCACCGCGAACTGCACGTTCATCAGCCCCGCGACCTTCAGCTCCCGCGCCATCGCCTCCGTGTGTCGCCGCATCCTCTCGATGTTCTCGGGCCAGATCGAATGCGGCGGCAACACCATCGCCGCGTCCCCGCTGTGGCACCCCGCGAACTCGATGTGCTCCAGCATCCCGCCGACCACGACCGTGTTCCCCCCAATGCCAATGTCGGCAATGCAATCCACGTCCACCTCAAACGCTTCTTCCAAAAATTTGTCCACCAACACCGGCCGCTCCGGCGACGCCTCGACCGCGAACCGCATGTAATGCCGCACCTCGTCGTCGCTGTACACGATCTGCATCGCCCGCCCCCCGAGCACGAACGACGGACGCACCAGCACGGGATAACCGACCTTGTGCGCCGCGGCGAGCGCCTCGTCCTCGTTCGTCGCCAGGCCGTTCGGCGGCTGGGGAATCCCGAGCCTATCGAGCAGCGCGGAAAATAATTTGCGGTCCTCGGCGATCTCGATGCTCTGCGGGCTGGTGCCAATAATATTGACGCCGTTCTTCTGCAACCCGAGCGCCAGGTTCAGCGGCGTCTGGCCGCCGAATTGCGCGATCACCCCCCAGCATTTCTCCCGCTCGTAAATGTGCAGCACGTCTTCCAGCGTCAACGGCTCGAAAAACAGTTTGTCGCTCGTGTCGTAGTCGGTCGACACGGTCTCAGGGTTGGAGTTGACCATGATCGTCTCGAACCCGAGTTCCTTGAGCGCGAACGCCGCGTGCACGCAGCAGTAGTCAAACTCGATCCCCTGTCCGATCCGGTTCGGTCCGCCGCCGAGGATCATCACCTTGCGCGTGTCGGTCTTCCGCACCTCGTCGTCGCCCGTGTCGTACGTCGAATAGTAGTACGGCGTGTACGCCTCGAATTCCGCCGCGCACGTGTCCACCAGCCGATACGACGGCACCAGCCCGAGCCGCTTCCGCAACGCCCGCACCTCGTCCTCGGTGCTCCCCACCAGCGCCGCAATCTGCCGGTCGGAGAACCCCATGGATTTCGCCCTCTGAAGTAGTGTCTGCCGCTTGTGACTCGCCATCGCTCGCGACCTTAGCGAAGCCTCCCCCGTTTGACAAGTAGCGGTTAACCCGTCAGCTCGCATAGCCAACCACCCCCAAATTCGGGTTCGTTTTCAATCGACGCATGTAAAGTTTTCCGACGCTCGCCGGCGCCGGAGTTTTGTAACCCATTGACTATCGGTTCCTTGTAAAATTCCTACCCCTCCAAAAGATGGGTTCGTTTTGCAGTTTTTGTCTTTTGCGCGGTCCCCTTCCCCCGACACCCCAAAATTGGGTTCGTTTTTGGCTTTGTCCGGAACAAATTTCCACGCCGGCTTGAACAAAATTGGGTTCGTTTGGTAATCCCCTGTCGTGTGGGGAAGCGACCACGTCGTATTCCCGGTCGCAATTCTCCCCCCCGCGCGCCTCGTCGGCCGTCGTACTGTGGCCACGGCGCTCCGTCGCCGTGCTCTGCCGTCTGTCATGCTGAGCTTGTCGAAGCATCTCCCACACGTCTTTGTGCCGCCGGACCACAGGACTCGCCCGTGCCAACTCGCCACTTTCCCTCGCACCGAAAGGAAACCCGTCATCCATTCCCCATCAGCCATTTCCCATTAACCATCTCTTCCATCCTCGCCGACCCTACCACACCCGCCACGCCAAGTCGAGCACCAACTATCTTTTTAAGATAGAAGATTTAATCGACGATTTTCGCGAGCACGACAGAGCCAGGAGCCCCTCCGCTTCCCCCTTCCCGCCGGCAAGAACTTCTGCCATACTCCATCCCACAATCGGAAATGAACGGCAAGCGCTACACCAAACAACAGACCCGCGTCCTCAAGCAGATCCGCCGACTGCGCGAGGAAATGGAAGACCTCCACGACTACCTCGACCTCCTCGAGGCCCGCGCCGTCAACGAGGGCAAAGCCACCTACACCGCCGCCGAGGTCAAAACCCGCCTCGGCCTCAAGTAATCGGCCCCGGAAGCTGTCCCCCGAGCCAGCTTGTCCCGCCTGCCCGAAACCAGTTTGTCCTGAGCGAAGCGGAACGAAGTGGCGCGTCCCAGCGAGATGTGACCCGACTGCACCAAAGCAGTGGGCAGGAACTGAATACTGGGGTGCTCACGCTACGCCGAACTCCCTTTTCAAGAAGTCCACAGTTTCGGGCTGCCGCAGTTTGCAGACGATGTTTTGATTGGCGAAGACACCTTTGAACGTCTTCGCTTGTTCGCGCGGAAAGGTTTTAATCCATTCAACGCCAACAACCCACTCGGATAATTCCGGGTTGTCGCTATTCTTGCCCATCTCCTTAGCTTTCAGAGGAAGATCCAGCAGTTTTTGATTCTCTTTCTTCACAACAAAGTCACGAATCATTGTCGCTGTTTGCGTGATTCTGCCGTACCCAACGTACCCAAGATCCTTCATGTAAGCGAAGACCATGTCTCCAGCTTTCAGAATTCGTAGCTTTCGGCTGTACCACGTCCCTTGACCTGCGGCAAGAAATCCGTATTTGCGACAATCATCCCAGTTTCGAGTCTCTCCACCTTCTCCAACGTTGACAAAGTAGTAGCCAGACCAGGGCGCACGTTTCTTTGATTGCGCTCTCTCTTGGACGACCTCTGGATCCATTAGCCACGCGCGTCCTACGATTTCATTTGTGCCAGATCTAAAGAAATTGAAAAAGATAGCGTTAATCGGGACATCATATTCTTGTGACAGGTATTGGATAATACGCTCGGACGAGTCGTCAAGTGCTGACGCTAGAACAATCATTCTCTGAGAGGTGTTCACGGTGTCTGGGAGCGAGACCCCAAAATGATCGGAAAACGCATCTTCGAGGGTCTTCCCCTGCAGGTAAGCCTCAGCTATTTCCTCAATATCTTGGTAGGACAAATTCTTCAACCACGAAGCGTAGTCGAGAGTTTGAGCAACGACATCCCTAGGTGTTCTGTTGCGCTTCAGCTCCAGAACTAGCAGGTTCGCATCTGCATCCATTGCCAGCAAATCGATGCGGCCCCCAAAGTCAGTGGTGACCTGCTGACCAATAAGCAAAACATCAATACCGATAACGGAAGGGTCTCTGACGACCCACTCCTCAAGTCTCTTCTCGTCATCAAGAGTCGCTTGTTCGATTTCGGTAAGCTGCTTCCCGCTCACCTGCCAAAGCTTCATATTGAAAGCCATTAATTCCCCTCCATGCAAGGTACTATGGCGAGATTAGCCTACGGGCGGAAATTTGACAAGCAGTGGAGATGAGAGCAGACTTGCTGGCCAGGGGACTAATCATGGACTACATCAATTTGGGCAAAAGCGGGTTGAAGGTCTCGCGGTTGTGCTTGCGCTCGCGAGGCGATATTCTACGACCAACTAGATATGTCATCCTCCACACGCCGCGCGGCGCTGATCATCGACGGACATAACCTGTTGTTCGCCTGCTTTTGCGGCATGCCCGACCGGATTCGGTCCGTGACCGGCGCGCCCATTCATGCCGCGTACGGGTTCGTCGGGGCCGTCTTGAGGATGCTTCGCCGATTCAATCCGCGGGCCGTGGTGGTGTGCTTCGATGCCGAAGAACCGAACTTCCGCAACGTTCTCGCCCCGAGCTACAAGGCTAACCGCCTGCCGATGGCCGATGACAACAACCCCTACTCGCAGCTCGCCGACCTCAAACGCGCGTTGGCGTGGCTCGACATTCCCTGGCTGGAGATCGGTGGCGTGGAAGCCGACGACGTGATCGGCACGGTCGCGCGGCGGTTGGCGAAGGCTCACCAGGTATACATTTCCTCGACGGACCGCGATCTGTATCAGTTGATCAACAACCGCACCCGGGTATTTTCCCGGGTATGCGGCGTGGATGTCGAATACGGGCCAAAAGAAATCCTCGCGAAATACAAGGTTCGCCCCGCCCAATTCATCGACTACAAGACCCTTGTCGGCGACACCTCGGACAACATCGAAGGCGTTCGCGGTATCGGGCCAAAGACTGCGGCAACGCTCTTAAATACTTTTGGGGACATTTCGGGAATTCTCGCCAATCTCGGCGCTCTCAACGCACGAATCGCCACCGCGCTCCGGGAAAATCAAGACCGTTTGGTTCTGAACAAGCAACTCGTTACGATCAGGACCGATGTTGACAAGGAATCCCTTCACCGCGATTTCTTGTATTCCGCCAAGCGAGATACGAACTCCCCGACGGCTCGAACCGTCATGCGCGAATTACAACTGATGACATAGGAACGCATTTTTGCTACAGAGAGGATAAGCCAATCATGGACTACATCAATTTGGGCAAAAGTGGGTTGAAAGTGTCGCGGTTGTGTCTGGGCTGCATGAGCTACGGGGTGCCGGAACGGGGCAATCACCTGTGGACGCTCCCGGAAGACAAGAGCCGGCCATTCATCAAGCGCGCCCTCGAAGTCGGCATCAACTTTTTCGACACGGCCAACGTGTACTCCGACGGCACCAGCGAGGAGATCGTCGGACGCGCGTTGCGCGATTTCGCCAAACGGGACGAATTCGTGTTGGCGACGAAGGTCCACGGAAAGATGCGTGACGATCCGAATGGAAAGGGGTTGTCCCGCAAGGCGATCCTCAGCGAGATCGACCACAGCCTGCGGCGCCTCGGGATGGAGTACGTCGACCTCTACCAGATTCATCGCTGGGACTATGACGCGCCGATCGAGGAGACACTCGAGGCGTTGCACGACGTGGTGAAAGCGGGCAAGGCCCGGTACATCGGGGCGTCGTCGATGTTTGCGTGGCAGTTTTGCAGGGCGCTGGATCTGGCCGAACGACACGGATGGACGCGGTTCGTCTCCATGCAGAACCATTACAACCTGCTCTATCGCGAAGAGGAACGGGAGATGATGCCGCTCTGCCAAACGGAAAAAATCGGCGTGATTCCGTGGAGCCCCTTGGCGCGAGGTCGATTGACCCGCCCTTGGGCGCAGAAATCGAGCACCGAGCGGGCGGGGTCGGATAACTTCGGCAACATTCTTTATGGCAAGACGGAAGCGTCCGACAAAGTGATCGTCGACCGCGTGACCGAGCTCGCCAAGAAGCGCGGCATCCCGCAAGCCCAGATCGCGCTGGCGTGGATGCTGCAAAAATCATTCATCACGGCGCCCATCGTCGGCGCGACAAAACCGCAACATTTGGAAGACGCCGTCGCGGCATTGTCGGTCAAGCTGACGCCCGAGGAAGTCGCAACGCTGGAACAACCCTACATCCCGCATCCCATCGCCGGCTTCTCGTAAGAGTAGATAACGAAACCAGATTCTGTAGCCACGCCGCTCTGTCGGCGTGTGGTGGAAGCCGCAAGAATCCAAGACGGCGCGGCGACAGAGCGCCGCGGCTACAACAGAGAGTGGGTCTTGTTAACGCCCTCACCGTTTGGCAGTGAGTTGCGTGGCGGCGCGCGGCGGTTGCTCGGTGCCGATGCGGATGTCGTACATCTTGTAGCCAATGTCGCGGGCGGCATTGACGGTCTCCGTGTACGGCGTGTCGGCGACATCGACGAACCCGTTCTGGTAATTCTCGCCATCGAGCGTCCGGCCCGTGGTCGGCTCGTCGCGATACGAGAACCAGTGGCAGCCGACGAAATTGGGATGGCGGAGCGCGTCGCTCACGAAGCTCTCGTAAGCAGCGGCGCGCTCCGCTTGATCCTTAACCCTCACCAGTCCTGGGCTAAATTGACCGCGGTCGGTCGCTCCAAAGTGAAATTCGCCGATGATCACCGGCGCATCGACACCGGCCGGCAAGCGGAAATCCGCCACCGCACGCCGATAGATGTTGTAGCTGAGCACATCGCAGTAGTGCGCCGCGATCTCGACAACCTCGGGGTTCACACCCGCAAACCGGCAGCCGAGATAAAGATGGTTGGGAGCGGTTTCGCGCACGGCTTGACGGCACAGTTTGAAATACTCCCGAACCGTGTGCTGATAAAACGCCACCAGATCATCATGCGCGCGCGTCTTGTCGGGCATATCGCGGCTTTCGATGAGGTCGCCCCAGGACTTGTAGTGCATGCCCCAAACGGCGTTGAGCTTGTCGATGAGCCGATATTTCGCCATCAGGTCCGACGCGAGCACCTGTTTCGCCGCCTGGTACGCCGGCGAATCGATCGTCGCCAGCGCGAGGGAAACGTCCGTCCCCCAGATGAGTTCGTTGTCGATGAAATACCCGATGCACCACGGGTCGTCCGCGCTCGCCGCAGCCTGGTCGGCCATGCTCGCCCGCAGTTGCGTGCCGAAATTCGGGTCGAACACATCGCGAAACCGTCCCCAATAGCCCTTGGTTCCCTCGATCGGTTTGCTGGCAAAATGCACCGCCGCCACGTACGGCGTCCGATCTTCCTTGCACAGCTTCGGGTCGGACCAGTTGCCGATGGTGTTGAGGCCCCAACTCCGCAACCGCTGTTGCGTGGTGTCGTTAAAACTGTTGCGCCAGTCCGCGCCGTACTTGCGCTTCAGGTTGACACCCGCAAAATCAAACGTCGCCGGCGTCGCGTCCGTGTAATGTCCCCACTGCGACTGGCCGCCCGGCGTCAAGAACTGACGGAAATCCTCCTGGTTCCCCGGAAAATCCTGGAACCACGCCGTGCGTCCATCAACGGGCGTCGATTCGCCGGGCCAGATGCAATCGATCCCGTTCGAGAAGAACAATCGTCCGTCCGGATCGACCAGCCACCATTTCCCGTCATACTTGGCGGTACGGAAATAGCCGGTTCCCAGAAGCAGCGGTCCCCGTTTCCAACCACCGTATTTGTCCCACGACCTCGTCCCGCGCTTGGACTCCAGTTCGGTCGTCTCGGCGAAGCGTTTCGCGGTCAGCTCCCCGGTCGAGTGGATCTTGTTCGGCCAATCCGCGTGGATATATTGTCCATACGTATCAATGAACGGAAATAGAGCGCGCATTTCCTCGTTCGGTCGCGTGACGCTGGCGCTCAATTCGCTCAACCGTACGTCGCCAATCTCAAAACTGAATTTGCCCTTCGGTTTCGGCACAAGAACGGCCACCCGCGCAATCGCGCCCGGGTCAATCGTGTCCTCGCCCGGGTCCGGTGGCGGAAACGACCGCATCCCGAACATGGGCAGCGCCGCCAAACTGAACGCCGACCGCCTGAACCACACTTCCAGAGTCCCGCGCGCGCCCGGGGCCAGCGTCACCTGGCCCCTGTTGCAGTGCAGCGGGGGATCGGCGTCGGCATTTTCAACGCGGCATTCAAGTGTGAGCTCGGCGTCGCCAACGTTGCGGACGTCAAGGAGCAGCCCGTCATGCTCGGAAAGGTTCCAATGTCCGTGCGGGGCTTTCAACACAATGCCCGCCCACTGCGGGTCGTCTTCGCCGTCCACGCGCAAGGCCATGCCAGAATCTCCTTGCGCGGGAGACACTTCCACCGCACGCAATTCGACCGCGTCGCTGGGTTTTCCGCGGGTAAAAGCGAACAGGACGTTTTGGGCATCGAGCCGGCCGCTGCTGGCTAACCCCGCCAGCAAACACATCCCGGCGACCGCCATGCGTCTCGCAGTCGCGGGGCGACCTGCGATTCGTCCCGCCATGCTAAAGCAACCTACGCGAAAATCGTGCCGCGTCAACACCTGCCGGCGATTTTCTGAAGATTTTTTTGAGGATGGCGCGGTAACCATCCTTCTCGAACGCAACACCGATTGGGACTTGCTCAGCGCACCAATTCTTCCAAACCTCCCGCTGTCGCCAGCTCGTCCTCCATATCCACGATTTCCTTAATGTTATGGAGAAACCAGCGGTCGATCTTGGTCAGTTGGAGGATGGCATCCATATCAAAACCGGCACGAAAAGCGTGGCGGATGTAGAAAATGCGTTCGGCGCATGGGGTGATGAGTTTGCGCTCGATTTCCTCGTGGGGAGGAATCTCACGGCTGCCCCAACGTCCGCCGCTCAAGCCGTGCGCGCCGATTTCAAGCGAGCGGAGCGCCTTTTGGAGTGCTTCCTTGAACGTGCGGCCGATCGCCATCGCTTCCCCGACGGATTTCATCTGCGTGGTGAGCGTGGGGTCGGCCTGCGGGAATTTCTCGAAGGCGAACCGCGGGACTTTCACGACGACATAGTCAATGGTCGGCTCGAAGCTGGCGGGTGTGGACTTGGTGATGTCGTTCGGGATTTCGTCGAGCGTGTAACCGACCGCCAATTTGGCAGCGATTTTCGCAATGGGGAAACCCGTCGCCTTGGACGCAAGCGCGCTGGAACGGCTGACGCGCGGGTTCATCTCAATAACGCACAGCCGGCCGTTGTCGGGGTTGACGGCAAACTGGATGTTCGAGCCGCCCGTTTCGACGCCGATCTCGCGGATGCAGGCAAAACTGGCGTCGCGCATGATCTGCCATTCCTTGTCGGAGAGCGTCTGGATCGGCGCGACGGTGATCGAGTCGCCCGTGTGCACGCCCATCGGGTCGAGGTTTTCAATGGAGCAAACGATGACGCAGTTGTCGGCCTTGTCGCGCATCACCTCGGTCTCGTATTCCTTCCAGCCGATGAGGGATTCTTCCACGAGGATTTCGGTGACGGGCGACGCGTCGAGTCCGCCCTGGGCCATGGCGTCGAACTCCTCGCGGTTGTAAGCAATCCCGCCACCCGTGCCCCCCAGCGTGTACGCCGGGCGAATAATCACCGGAAACCGCCCGATCATGTGGGTAATCTCCCGCGCTTCCTCCACCGTGTGCGCCACGCCGCTGACCGGCACATCGAGCCCGATCTTCTGCATGCACTGCTTGAATTTTAGCCGGTCTTCGCCCTTCTCAATCGCCTCGGCTTTCGCGCCGATCATCTCGACCCCGTGCCGTTGCAGCGCGCCGTTCCGCCACAATGCCATCGCCGTGTTGAGCCCCGTCTGGCCGCCGAGCGTGGGCAGCAGCGCGTCGGGTTTCTCCCGTTCGATGATTTTTTCGACCACCTCGGGCGTAATGGGCTCGATGTACGTGCCGTCGGCGAACTCGGGATCGGTCATGATCGTCGCCGGGTTCGAGTTGACCAGCACGACCTTGTAACCCTCCTCGCGCAGCGCCTTGCACGCCTGCGTGCCCGAGTAGTCGAACTCGCAGGCCTGGCCGATCACAATCGGGCCGCTGCCGATGATCAAAATCTTATGGATGTCCGTCCGTTTGGGCATACTCGCAGACGCACTCTAGCCACAGACCCGCTTGGATGCACTCAGATTTTGCGGTTGGGGTGCCGAGTTGTGTAGCCACGCCGCTCTGTCGGCGTGGGACTGCCGGGTTGGCAGAGTGGGCGAGCGTGTCTCCTCTCCCCTCCGGGGGAGCCGAGTCCGACGAGACGCCGCCTGCCGTGCCGTGGCGGCAAAGGATTAACGTGAGGGGGCAGACGTCTTCTTCCGAAACGGCGAGTGCAGGTTGAAATAAATGCCACACAACGGGCGCGCGTCGTCGTTCTGGCTGAGCATGATGGTCACGTGACGGTCCAGCGCAATGCCGTGACGCAGGCCCGGCGCGCGATGTTCGAACACGTTGATCGCCTTTCCCATCAGCGATTGCAGGCTCTTGAGAAATTCATCCGGCGTCTTCTCGACGCACACGACAAACTTGTCGTAGCTCTTCGCCGCCGCGGCAATCTCATGCTGAAAATCTTCGATGCCCAGTCCCATAACGGCCCCAGTATTAGCACACCCCCGCCCCGCTGCACGAGCATGCAATGTCTTTGTGGAGTCCCGGCAAATTCAAGTACCCGCATTTTTCACAGGAATGGCGGAATTTGGATTGACGGGCGCGATGGGACACGGCATTGTGGCGGCCAACGGTTTCACCAAGGAGGGACCGCGATCGAGTCGTGATCAAGTTTCGTTGCCTGAATTGTGGCCAGAAGCTTGCCGTCGTCGAAGATGGCATTGGCGGCGTTGTCTCCTGCACGAATTGCGGCGATCCAATCGTCGTGCCCCCGTATTCCATCACGGAATTTTTCTCAGCCGAACCGACCCGGCGCGCGCGTTCTCCTGTCGCCGGCGGCATGGATTTGATTCGTCCCGTAGCGGAACCCGCCGGAAATGGGTCCACGGCCTTGCGGATGGCGTTAATCCCGCATCTGGCGCGGCTGATGATGAACCGGCTCGTGCAGGCGCTGTTCGCGCAACGGGAAACACTCATCGACACCCAGGCCGAAGCCACCAAACGCATGGCCGACCTCGAAGAACGGATCGCCAGGGCGCAGGTGACCGTCCAGGACCGGTTCGCCGCTTACGAAAACCGCATCGCCGAGCTGGAGAAGCAGTTGCAGGCCGCCGAGGAAGAGAAACGCGAGCTGATGCGGCAGAATTTCCAGATCGCCCGGAAAGCACTCGAAGCCGAGAACGCCGCGTCCCAACCCAGCCGCGTGAACCTACGCGACGCCGGGTTTTTGCTGCGCGCGTAGCGCCTGTTCGTAGCACTGCAGCGCTTCGCCGTAGCGCTCGAGCCGATTGAACACCCCGCCCTTGCTGAGGTAGGCCATCGTCATCGAATTATCCAGCGCGATGGCGCGGTCGTAGCAGTCGATGGCTTCGTCGAGTGTCCCCAGGTGTTCCAGCGCCATTCCCTTTTTGACGAATGCTTCGGCATTCGTCGGGTCGAGCGCGATCACTTCATCAAAACACGTGAGCGCCGTGTCGGCCTGCTGCAAATTGAGATGCGCCTGGCCCTTGCCCAGCAACAATGCAATCCGGGCATCCCGCTCGGTTTTCTCGGTCTTGGCGCGTGTCGTGGACGAATCCGCCTCCGTCGTTTCCGCCCGCGCTTCGGCACCGTCCGTCGGCAATTCGACGGGTTTCTTTGGTGTCCCGTCCTCAAGGCCGTGAGTTGGCTCCGCCGCGCCTTCGAGTTCGCTGATGCGCTGCTCCAGCCGCTCGATGGTGTTGAGGAACCGTGTGGTGGATTGTTCGACGCGATGGAGCGGAACCACCTGTGTGTCACCCGTGCCGAGCGCGGCGGCGTTGAAGCCGGGGCCGAGAGCGTGCGCGGTGAACTGCGCGATCATGGTTTCGGTGCGGCGGTTCATAATGCGCAACAGGAATACCGCGAAAAACAACATCCCGAAGAACCCGGCCCCCGCGAAGATCCCGACCATGGTGAGGGTGAACCGGTGTGAGCTTTGCATCACCTCGATCTCGCGTTCACGCTCGGCGGAAACCGATTGCTCGATGCGGTTGAGGCGCGATTCGACTTCCTCGCTGCTGCGTTTCGCGGCGGCTTCGGCGTCCTCCCGGGCCTGTTCCACGGCGCGGGCGTTGGCGGCGGCGTCCTGTCGCTCCTGCTCGATCTCCCGTATCATGGATTGCTGCTGGTCTTGAAGTTGTTGATACGATTGGATGACGTGCCGCGCCCACGCGGCATCGCTATCGGCAGGCTGGTCCTTGGCGGCGGGCGTGGAGTTGGTTTCCGTGGCCCCGAACACGGTCGGGACGGTGGCGCAAAGACACAGCGCCACAAAGAGTGCGGCGGTTGCCGAGACGAGTCTCGGACTTCTACGATTTCCTCCCATAATTCTAAGGTCCCCCAAGGCGAAACGTAGAAGAACAAGCCTCAGAATTCAATGCAAAAACTGAATCATCCGCGAAGTAGACAGGGCTCGCCTGAGTAGCTAATAGGGCTCTACTGCACCCCTTTCCAACGGCAGGCAGCTGGCCCTACAGCCCGGTCGTTTACTGCCTCTGATTAATGGCGCGGAGGGCCTCCGCCGCCATCTGGCTCAAGGACGGATCGGAATCGCCAACCAAATTCTGCAACGGCTCGATGCTCTTGCTGGTGCCGATTTGCTGGAGGATCCGGCACGCCTGGCGGCGGGTCTCCGTATTTCGTTCCTTGAGCAACTCAAGGACCGCCGGTTCGGCAGGCGAGCCGATGCTGACCAGGGCCGTGTAAGCGTCCTGCTGGGCAGGTGAAGAGCCGCGAGCCACTTCGTCGGTAAGCGGGTCGATCGCCCGCTCGTCGTGGAGGCGGCCCAGGCCCTTGATGGCGTTTTGGCGGGCCTGCCAGTCTGAATCTTTGAGCAGTTTCAGGAGCGCCGGCACTTCGTTGGTCGTGCCATACGTTTTCAAGAAAATGGCCGCCGACTGGCGAATCCCATTATCGGTGCTGGTGCAGAGTGACGCCACGCGTTGGACGAGTTCCGGTGACGGCGACTCCAATTCGGCTCTGCACAAACGGGCTGCCGCCTGGCGGCGGGTGGCAAGATCCGAAGACTCGAGGTCGACAGTGAGCTTCTGCAATTCATTGGTCGCCAGTTTCACCAGTGGTTGTGGCGTCGTGAGTGTCGAGGGTGGCACTGCGGCGGCGTCAAGCTCAGCACCCTGCAAGAGATAGCCCTTCAGGCTGATGGTTGCGAGACGCGACGAGGTTTCTGTTGAGGACTCAGTGGTGCCCTGCAGTTCCATGCTCTTGAACAATCCGGCTGCAGGATCAAAAACCAGATCCCCTTCGCTGGATGCGCTAACGCGCGGTGCCGCACCGTTTTTGAGCAGGCTCTTCAGCGTGAGTTGCTTGTGAATCGTGATCGTCTCGGGTGTTTTTGCGGTGATCCGGTAGGCGACATGTTGAGACACGGCAACCGACGCCATGGGCTGACGCGGGCCGTAGTTCATGTAATACGGCGATCCGAACTGTTGGGATGGCCAAAAACTCGTCGACGGGCCGAGCCAAAGCGGGAAATCCATCACGGAGGCTTGATTGGAGAATTCCCAGTGTGGCGACGGGGATTCGGGCAACGGCTCCAGCAGTGCGGGAATCAGGGAGCCCAACGGGATCGGCAAGGGGTAGCCGCCGGCTTCACGAAGTACCCGGCCGCAATCGTCGATCTGTACTTCGCATCCCTCCGGCAATATCGCGGGACCGCCCGGATACATTCCTCCCATATATCCGAACGGACCGTGTTGCGCCTCTCGTCTCACTTCCAATCGGGCGCGACAGGAGAGCCGAATCATGTTGGTATCCACCTGGGTCGTTATCAAAAACACATTTCCCGTGGTCGATTCCAATCCGCTTTCACTGCGCACCTGAATTTCCACGCGGTACGCATTGGTTTGGCCGACGGAGAATTTGTAACGCAGGTCCGCCGCGGGTTGGCGGGCCGGGGAGATCGTTGACATCCGAAGGAAGAAGGCGAGGAAGAGAAAAATCCTCAAGACGCTGGTGGTTTTCATGGTGGGAGATTAGAACTGCGCGCTTTTTGATGCAATTGTAATTGTCATCCACTGCATATGCGATGATGGAAATAAGGCTGGGCGTGTTGCCTGGAGCGCTACCGTTGACAGATGGCGGTCGCAAACCTATAGTCGGCGTGTTGTATTTGCCGACAAGGAGATGACCGACCTGTGCCCGAGATCGCCTACGTCAACGGAGAGTTTCTGCCTCTCGAACGCGCCACCGTTCGCGTGGAGGACCGCGGATTTCAGTTCGCGGACGGCGTGTATGAGGTCGTGCGCACCTACGGTGGCAAACCGTTCGCGACGGACGAGCATCTGGCACGATTGTCCCGCAGTCTCGAAGCGCTCGAGCTGAAAAATCCGCTCGCTGTCGAGCAGTGGAAATCCATCATCGACGAGGGCATTCACCGCTCCGGTTTTGCCGAGGCGATCGTGTACCTCCAAATCACCCGCGGTTGCGCCCCGCGCCATCGCGGAATACCAAAGGACGTGGAGCCCACAGTCGTGATGACCGTCCGCCAGTTGGGTCCGCACGCGACGAAAGTTCGCGAGACCGGCATCGCGGTCATCACCGTGCCGGAATTTCGCTGGGGTCGGGGCGATATCAAGAGCATCGCGTTGCTGCCGAGCGTCCTTGCGTATCAAATGGCGAAGAAGGCAGGTGCCAACGACGCCATTTTCGTCGGCGACGACGACGTCGTGAACGAGTCGACTGCCGGCAATGTGTTTGTGGTCACGCGGGGGCGATTGCGCACGCCTCCGAAGAGCATGCGAATTTTGCCGGGCGTCACCCGCGACAAACTTCTGGAAGCAGCCCGCGCCGCCGGAATAGAAGCGGTGGAAGAACGGTTTGCCAAATCCGATCTCTACGCCGCGGATGAGGTGTTCCTCACCAGCACCACGGCCGAGGTGGTACCGGTCGTGACGGTGGACGGGAAGCCGATTGGCGCGGGGAAGACGGGGCCGGTCTCCACGCGGGTATTCGAGCAGTTCGCGCGGATGTTTATCCGCAAGTAACGATTACTCGACCGGGTCCGGCATCTTGTCGAGCAGGTAGTTCTTCGCCGGAACCGTCGTGGTCTTGATCTCGCCGTTCTTGTCGGGCGCGGTCGGCGCAACGAAGACAAAGTCCATGAGCGTCTTGGCGGCGTGGCCGGTGTCGATGTGCACCGGGACATCCGCCACGGCAAGGGCGCGCTCATCATCGCGGCGCGTATGGTCGTAGGTCAGGTTGAGGTTCCTGATCTGGTGGTAAAGTTTCTCCACGCGCAGGTCGCGCTCTTCCTTCGCCAACTCGGCGACATAGCGGCGCGTTTTCAGGTCGCTCAACGCGTTGGCCGCCTTGATGCGGGCTTCGTAGTCGTTTTGGATGATACGCCCCTGAATTTGGCGAAACGCCTCAATCAAAAGAGAAAACGCCGAGTCCTGATTTCGCAGTTCTGCGATTGGATCGACAGGTTTCGTTTGAGCCGTCGGCTGGCTCGCTGTCTGATCCGTAGATTCCACCGAGAAAGATGGTGTGCAGACCAGCATCGATAGCGTCAGCCCTAGCGCCAAACCCTTGTTTTTCATAGCTAACAGGCTAAATAGCGCATTGTGTGCCAGCACGACCCGGCGGTGGGAAGCGGGCACCCGTCGGCATCGGTTGGAATCTTGATTTTTAGTGGCTCAAAGTCGCCGTCTACTTGGTCATCGAAGATCGTCGAAACGCGTTTTGTCTGTGATGAATTGTGGCCTTGAAGTCCTTCGCGTCCAGCGGTTTTCCTCGATGGTTGACAATCGAGTGACGCCTGCTATGATGCGCCTTCCCTAAGAACGGGACAGACACATGAAACGGACATACCAGCCGTCCAAAATTCGGCGGCAAAGAAGATTCGGGTTTTTGAAACGGACGCGCACGAAGAGTGGCCGCGCGATTTTGAGTCGGCGTCGACGCAAGGGACGCAAGCGCCTTTCGCAGTAGGATGCGGCCCGATGCGGCGTCGTGACGGAGGCCGGGTTGCCTGGCAGCAACACACTACCGAAAAGCGAGCGGCTCAAGCGTGGTTCGCAGTTTCGGCATGCGTATGAACACGGGCGCAAGTTTGTCGGCAAACTGTTCGTGCTCTACGTGGTCGATGATCCGCCAGAGAAACCCGTGGCCGCAAGACAGGCGTCGCGTGCCGTGGGGGTCGTGACGAGCCGCAAGATTGGCAATGCCGTGACCCGCAATCGCGCCCGGCGGCTGTTGCGCGAGGCGTATCGGCTGAACAAACAGAAGCTCAATGAGAATTTACAGATGGTGATGATTGCCCGCAGCGCGATTGGTGGCAAACGGCTGCAAGACGTGGAGGCGGAATTGCTGCGATTGTTCCGCGCGGCGGGCATCGTCAACGAGACGTGATCAAACGCTTACTCTTATTCCTGCTGCGACTCTATCGCTGGTTGTCGCCGCTCAAGATGCTGTTGCCCGCCCCGCCGCTGACGGGCGGCTGCTGCCGATTTTATCCCACCTGTTCGTGCTATGCCCGGGAGGCGGTCGAGAAACACGGTTCCGTGCGCGGCCTGTGGCTGGCGATGAAGCGGCTCGGACGTTGCCATCCATTCAACGACGGCGGATTTGACCCGGTGCCCGACCGATGATGGACCGAAAAACAATTCTGATTGTGGCCGGTTGCATCATCGCCATGATTGCGTCACAGGCGGTGATCAATAAGATGTATCCGCCGAAGCCGAAGCCACTTCGCTCATTGGCGACGCCTGCGGCTCCCGCGACGAACGCGGTTCCGCCCCAGGCGCAGGCTCCGGCTCCCACGCCCACGCCGGGCGGACAAACCGTCGAATCGACACCGCCGGTACCGGCGCCACCGGCGCCAGCCCCATCCGAACAACCGCGGGCGCCCGAACAAATTGTCTCGTTGAGCAACAAGTTTGTTCGCGTGGATTTTACCAGTTGGGGTGGCGGCGTCCGCTCCGTCGAGTTGCTTCAACACAAGGGGAACAGCAACGAGGTCGAGACACTGAATGGGGCGGGTTTGGTGCCCGCATTATCTTTGGTCGGCGTGCCGGACGCGGGAAGCAACGCCATATTTGCAGTCCAAGCCGTAGACGCAAAGACCGTCCAGTTGCGCAGCGGCAACGGCATCGTCAAAACCTTCACTCTCAGCAACGATTATCTGATTGCCGCCAACATCCAGATACCGGCGATGCTGGCGCCGTCCGGCGCGGTCAGTGTGGTGATCGGCACGGCAGCGCCCACGCATCCCCGTGAGATCCCCAGCTATCTGGTCGTGGATTGGGAAAATGCGTCGAAGTTTCGCAATCGCACAATGCCGCGCGTGGCGGATCGCGTGAAAGCCGGCAAACCGCATGAGGACCTCTCCGCCGGATGGATCGCGGTCAAGAGCCAGTATTTTACGATGGTGTTGTCGCCGACGAGCAACGTGACCGGCGTGACGTACGGGACCGTGGACCTGTCGCCGACGGGCCGGACGCCGGTGGTTCGCGGGGTGACCGCTGCGGCGGACGTGCCCGTAATCCGGGGAGCGGATGGCAGCGCCTCGTGCGCGTTCACCTGGTACGCCGGGCCGAAGGACTACAACCGCCTGGCGGTGTTGGGCAAGCACCAGGAAGAGTTGATGGACTTCGGGACGCCGATGGATTTCTATTCGGGTCTGTTTGGAGTCATGCTGCTGCACAGCCTGAATTTCTTCTACGCGTTGATCCCCAATTACGGGGTTGCCATTATCCTTGTGACCATCGCCTTGAAGATCATTTTCTGGCCGATCCAAGCGAAAAGCATCCAGTCGATGAAGGCGATGCAGAAGTTTCAGCCGCTGATGACCAAGCTGCGTGAGAAATACAAGGACGACCCGCAGAAGCTCAACACGGAGATGATGAAGCTGTACAAGGAGCACAAGATCAACCCGTTTTCCGGCTGTCTGCCCATGCTGGTGCAGTTGCCCGTGCTCATCGCGTTTTACCGCGTGTTGCTCAATGCCATCGCGCTCCGCGGTGCATCATTCCTGTGGATCCACGATTTGTCGCAGCCGGACACCGTCGCCGTGATCGCGGGTCTGCCGATCAATCCGCTGCCGCTGGCGATGACGGCCGGGACGTTTTTCCAGCAGAAATTGACGCCGACGGGCGGCGACCCGCAACAACAGAAAATGATGATGTTCATGCCGGTGATGATGCTGTTTATGTTTTACAAACTGGCGGCAGGATTGACGCTGTATTACACGTTGCAGCAGGGGCTCTCCGTCCTGCAGCAATGGCGGAGCATGCGCCAGAAGAGCGCTGACGCCGCCGCCGCGTCCGTAATTCCCGCTGGAAAAGCCCGGTGAATCTTGGTACGATGAGTCATAACTTGGCATTCAACGGCGTCGTAGCTTTACCCCAAGTGAGGGAAAGCCGAACGCCCACAACACAGGAGCATGGTTATGGAAACTGAAGCACCGACCCCTCCCGCTTCCTCCGTTCCCTCCGGTCCCGCGCTGGATCCCCGTGAGGCGTTGCAGAAAATGCTCGACGGCCTCGGCCTCCAGACCAAGGTCGAGGTGTTCAACATGGATGGTTCGACGCTGTTGCACATCGCGACCGTCGAACCCGGCCGCCTCATCGGCAAACACGGCCAGACCCTCAGCCAGTTGCAGTTTTTGCTCAACCGCATCCTGCAACGGGGCAATCCCGATGCTCCGCGCGTGATCGTCGATTGCGAGCGCTACCGCGAACGCCAGCGCGACGACATCCTCAAGAAGGTCGTCGAAGCCGCCGACAAAGTGCGCCGCTGGGGTGAGGCCGTGAAGATCGGGCCGTTCAACGCGTTCGACCGCCGCGTGATTCACCAGCACATGGAAAAAGACCGCGAACTCGAAGCCGTCAGTGAAGGCGAAGGCGACGAAGCCGGCATGAAGAGGATGATCATCCGCGTCCGCCAAAGCCCGAGCACGCCACAGGCGGCGTGATCGCATCTCGTGATGCTTCGGATCTAGTCGCCAGTTAGTAGAGGTCTCAAGCCGTTTCTTGGGATGCGACGATAGATTTAGCGGCTTCGTAAATCGCTGTGGACTCTGGATACATGAGAAAAGCCCACATTCCAGTACCAAAGAACGCCGGAAATGGTGCGATTCTCAACAGGGCAGCCACAGCCATGGCGGTCCAGGGCCCGATGACAAGTGGCAAGCTGCTAATCAGACTCTCGCGGTAGTTACACCACTTAATCCGTTGGCGTAGTGGCGAGAGGACAAAACCTGCAAAAAAAGCGGTACGCTTGCGAAGCATTCGCTTCGCGACAAAGACGGAGGGGAAACCGACGGCTATGCCGAGCCCCAGCGAAACCCATGGCCAACGAAGTGGCCAGACCGATGCGACGAAGTCAAAATCCGCTGGCGCATGCGCTTGTTGAAGTGTAGCGGCTATGTCTCTATACACCCATTGAATGGCCAGTACCGACAAAACGCCGCCGATAGTGCTGAGGATTGACAGGAATACGCACGCAAGAGGATGAGCGTAGAAGGGAACTTTGTTGCGCGGATGTGCAACCGGCAGCGATCCCATATCTTTTCACCGATATCGCAGTAGTCTCATCGCATTCAAGATCACAATGACGCTGCTGAATTGGTGGGCGATGGCGCCGCCGATCATGTGGAGGTGGCCGCTGGACGCGAGCGTGACCATCGTGACGTTGTACACGAGCGCGAAGATCAGCCCCTGTTTGATGATCCATAACGTGTGACGGCTCAAGCCGACCGCGAATGCGATCTTCGAGAGATCGTCGGCCATGAGCGCGATGTCGGCGGCTTCGTGCGCGACATCCGTGCCGGTCACACCCATCGCGATGCCGACATCGGCCACGGCAAGCGCCGGCGCGTCGTTGATGCCGTCGCCGACCATGGCGACACCGGTGCGGCCCGGTTGCTTCAACGATTCGATGTGCTCGGCCTTCTGTTCGGGAAGCACTTCGGCTTTGACTTCGTCGAGACCCAGTTTCCCGGCAATTTGCATCGCGACGCGCTGGTTGTCGCCGGTGAGCATAACCACCTTTTCCACGCCAAGGCCGCGCAGGTCGCGGATCGCTTCGTCGGCTTTGGCGCGGACAGTGTCGGACACGCAAATCGTGCCGCAGACCACGCCGTCGTGCGCGACGACAACGGTCGTGTGACCTTCGTCATGATGCTCGTCCATATGCGCTTGCAGCGCATCGCTCACGGCAACGGATTGATCGTCCATCAATCCCGTCTGGCCGACGACGAGCTTCTGGCCGTTGCGCTCGGCGACGACGCCGCGGCCATGGTGCGCGTGAAATTGCGACGGATCGGCTGTCGACAGGCCCATCGCCGTGGCCTTGCGCATAATGGCACGGGCGACGGGATGCGCGCTCATTTTCTCGGCAACAGCGGCAATGGCAACGAGTTCCTTTTCACTATGTTCGTCAAAGCGGCTGACGTGCGTGACCTCGGGCTCGCCATGGGTCAGCGTGCCGGTCTTGTCGAACACGATCGTGTGCAAGCGCGCCGTCGCTTCGAGGTGTTGTCCGCCTTTGATGAGCACGCCGGCGCGCGCGGCGCGGGCGATCGCGGCCATCATGGCCGTCGGTGTGGCCAAAATCAGCGCGCACGGGCAGGCAACAATCAGCACGGTAATCGCCCGCGCCGAATCATGCGTGAAACCAAAAACCAGTGCGGACAGCGTCAGCATCACGGGCACGAGCCAGCCCGCGAGACGGTCGAGTGAACGTTGGATGGGCGCTTCGCGTTGCTGCGCTTGTTCGACCAATTGCGCGATGCGCGCCAGGGTCGTGTCTTCGCCCACGCGCCGTGCTTCGACGATCAACGCCCCCGTTTCCGCCAACGTGCCGACAAACACCTCGTCGCCTTCGCTCTTGTCCACAGGCATGCTCTCGCCGGTCACGGGCGCCTGATTGACCGACGCCATCCCGCTTTGCACCACACCGTCCACAGGGACGCGTTCGCCGGCGCGCACGACCACGACGTCGCCAACTTGTAATTCCGAAGCGGCGACAAGTTCTTCCGTCCCGTCACGGCGTACGCGGGCGTTGGGAGGCACCAGCGACAGCAAACTCCCCAGCGAACGTCGGGCGCGCCGCACGGTGTACTCTTCGAGTTGCGCCCCGAGCAACATGATAAAGGCGACCTCGCCCGCGGCCACAAATTCGCCCACGGATGATGCGGCGATGATGGCGATGGCCACAAGCACATCGGCGTCGAGCCGCTTCGTCAGCAAGGCTTTGATGGCGCGAAGACAAATCGGATACGCCCCCAGAACCAGCGCGACGATCACCATCCCGGTCGAAACGGGTGCCGGCACGAGCTTGGTCGTGCCGAGGAGCCAACCGATGAAGAGCAATACGCCCGTGCCGATAACTTTGACGAGCGCGAGGCGCGCCGCGCGGTTTTCCCCGGCGTCCCGGTCCTTCACGGGCAGGTGCGCGCTGTATCCCGCGCGCTTGACGGCATCGATCAGCGGTCGCTCGGTGGTCTGCGCGCCCGACAGGTCAATCGCAGCGGTTTTGGAAACGAAATTGACCGACGCTTTTTCCACGCCGGGCACCGCGCCGAGCGCTTTCTCCACCGCCTTCGCGCAGCTCGCGCACGACATGCCGTCGATCTGAAGTTTTACCGTCTTCATTCTGTTTTGATGCCATAAGCATAGTCTTCATTGCGGAGAAAGTCGAGGTGGGCCGGGGACGGCATTGGCTACGTGTTTTTCGTGGAGAGGCGGGGTCGGCACCTGCTCGGCGGCGCCACGGGCGAAGGGGACGCCGGAGAAAACGGCCTCCCGAGCGGCGCGGAAATTGGCCCGGGAATCCCGGAGAAACTCGGTGGCCGAACCACCCAGCGCGCGAAAAGCGTGTCGGTGGTCCCAGGCCACCACTGCACTGGCCGCCCCAAACATACTCGACAGCACCAGCCACCACAGGGCACGAATCAACCAAGACCGTCGCGAGATCGTTTCATGGAAGCGCTCGCAATGGAACCGCACATGGAATTTTTCGTCGGCGAGGATCTGCTCGCAGACGATCTCGAGCACCGGGGCGCGGCATCCCTCGCGAATGGCGCCATAGTATTTCAGGGCGATGATCTCCGCCATGAGGAGGACGGAAATCTCTTCATAGAATCCCAAGAGATGGCGGCATCGACGGAAAAGTGAATCAGTCCAATGGTGGCGCAAGAGCGGCGCATTCAATTGGTGAAGGACATTGGCCAGAAGTCGCGAATGTTCCTGCTCCTCGGCGATAAACAATTCGATGGCGTCGGCGTACATCTGGTCGCCCGTTTTTCGTGCGAGCTGGCGGGCACGGGCTTTCAGGCGCTCGCCGTCCGAGCTTTCGCCCAACTGGAACCGGGCGAGGGAACGTGCCAGCGGGGCGCGCAGATGCGGGTCGAGCGGAATTCCCTCATGCCAGGCGATCCCCCGGCGGTCGAGTTGGTTTTGGCGGAAATAGGCGAGCCAGTCGGACGAGTTCATTCCGCGTTTCCCTTTTGCTTTGTCATACAAAGTATATTCCCAAAAAAGAGATGGTCCCGTTGTTTAGTGGTGGCGATTCACGATGTGCGCGAGTCCTTCCAGGTAGCGCGTGAACGCGGCGCGGCCGGCAGTGGACAGCGATACCAGAGTGGTTGGTTTGTTGGGGTTGCCGGTTTTACGCAGACGGATTAAACCCGCGGCTCCCAATGCCCGCAGATGCGCCGCGAGGTTGCCGTCCGTGAGCTGCAGACCGTCACGTAGTTCGATGAACGACAACGATTCGTTGGCCGCCAGCAGCGATACAATTGCCAGTCGCGCCCTGGTATGGATCGCCGGTAGTAACTTTTTGAACGCCTCGCGGTCGGCAGCCAGCTTTGTCGGGTTGAGTTTGGTGGATTTGTCAGTCATCGACGTGTTGCCGATTCAAGTAGTTTATTCCGTTGAGTTATCGGCCGCCAGACGTTCGATCTTTGACCAGAACGCCCGCGCGCGCGATTCGCGCCGCTCCGCAATGAGGACGGCGACGCCGAAACCAATATGGGTGACACCAAAGCCAACGCCCATGGTCAAAATGGGGTAGGTGTGGGGGGCCAACAAGCTGATGGCGCCGAGCACGAAGCAGGTTCCTCCCAGCCAGGCGATGGACCGCGGGGCAAAAAAGCTCGTGGCCAGCACACCGCAGCCGTACAACGTGAGCCAGATCGCCGGCAGCAGGTCCAGACGACCGAAACGCGACATCACAACGGTAATGACAAGCGCGGCGCCGAACGCCGGTAACACGGCCAGCAAGACCGTGCGCGCTTGACGCGACCAGACGGGTTCGGCGCGTTGTCGGGCGCGTCCGAACGTGAGCAACAGGTGGCTGGCAAACGCGATGGCGAACACGGTGCTCCACACAACGACGAAATTGGCAGGCAATGCAAGGGGGATCAGCCCCAGACGCAGGACGACGCATCCCACGATGGTCACGGCGCCAGCCACCAGTCCCGAGTAACCCGAAATGTGCTCATAGCGTTGACTGCGTTCCATCAACGTGCGGATGGTCTCCAGCGTATGCTCAGCGTGTTCGAGTTGCATGACGTACTATCCTTCGTGCTTTGTGACACAAAGAACAAGGAGATTGTTCAAGACTTTCGCGGGGGCAGTCAACAATAGAAAGGATTGAGAAAAGCCCCGAAGAACCGCAAAAAATGGGCGGAGTTCGGCGGCAGAACCAGCGGCGGGACGGCGTGCAGGAATGGGATTCAGTTTGACCCCATCACATTTGCATTTTACGCTTTGAAAGTGGGAGATGATCAGATGTTTTTTGCGTTCAAGATCGTGGAAGCTCTCGGATTGGGACTTTATAGCTGTACCGTCATGCGGTTCTACTCAATCTGGGTTAGTCGCACGAAAAGCGATGCCCTCCGCCTTCTTCTATTTCTCTTTGGCGTTGCTTTCATCGTCTTCCTCCCGCTTTTAGGTTGGGCGGTGCTTCTTGCGCAATCACAGAGTGCCATCCGAGGTTTCTCCCGACACCAACGTCTAGGATGGCTCTTCGTGCTTTTCTTCTGCTGGATGGGTACCTTCTGGTTTTATGCTATTTGGAATTGGCGAGTCTTGAATGAGCGCCTACGCCTGCCAAAGGGGACGGATTCCGACGACCCATCCGTTGAAACACTTCTGTAGTTGTTAGCAGGACTGTGGGGCGGTATTGGAAAGCGGCGGCGATGTCACAGGGTCCGGCGGAACAGGAGCGTTGCGGCGGCCATGGTGAGCACGGCAAACCCCAGGAGATACGCGATATCGGAGCTGATGGCCAGCAACCCCGTATTTTTCAGGATGAGTTCCTTGAAGGCGTGCACGGCGTAGGTCATCGGATCAACCGTCGTAATCACTTTCATCCAGGCGGGGAACGACTGGGTCGGGTAGACCGCGCCGCTGGGGAAAAACAGGACGGTGTTCAGCACGCCGAAGATGGCCCGCGGCACCAGCGGATCGTTCACGCGCACCATCAGGAGGAACATCATGCTGATCAACGCCAGGGCGGTCGCCATCACCACCACCAGCATCCGCGCCAGCCGCGCGGCATTGAAGGGGTCCGGAATCCCGGCGATGAGCGAGCCGCAGGTCACCAGGACCAGCCCGGCGATGACGGCCTTGATCGCGCCCGAGAGATTGAACCCCATGATCAGTTCGAGCTTCCGAATGGGCGTGACCAGATAACCTTCATGCAGCCCGCGCGCCTTGTCGTCGATATAGATGATGCCGCCGCCGATCATGGCGGACACGAAGATCGCCAGCACGATCGTGCCCGGCAACAAATACTGAATGTACGGCACGTACGGGTAGATCTCGACGATTGACAGCGTCGCGTTCGGGGTCAGGCGGGGCGGAATCGACTTCGAGTTGTACGGGACGAGCAGTTGGTCGAGCGTTCCTTCCAGGGCCGACGCCGCGAACTGGTCGGTGTTGTCCTCGACGAGCGCGATGCGCGGGGAAGCCCCGGCAAGCGCGTCGCGCGAGAAATTCGGCGGGATGTTCAGCACGCCATTGATCCGGCCGTTGCGGAGGTCCCGCAGGGCGGTTGCCTGGTCGGTGTAGGGAACCGTGTCGAACGTGCGGGCATTGGCGGCGACCGCCTGAAACATCTCCTTCAGCTTGATCGCGGGGACGCCGTGGTCTTGATCCACGACACCGACCTTGAGGTTCTTGATCTTGCCGCCAAACGCATAGCCCAGCACCACCAGTTGCACCAGGGGCATGATCATCGAAACAACGATCAGCGTCGGACTGCGCCGGAAGCGGCGGAGATCGCGTTCGATGATGGCCCAGATGCGTTGCATGGTTACCTGCGCGGGATCATGAACGGGCTGTTGCTGGCGGTCGGCGTTTGCAGCGCGTCGCGCAACTGATGCCCGGTATAGTGGACAAACACGTCATCCAGCGTGGTGCTCTGGACGGACAACGAGGTCACGGCGACACCGGCCTTTCGCGCGGATTCCAACAACTCGATCGTCGTGCGCGGTCCATTGTTGGAGGAGATTCGGAAAACATGATCCTCGCTTTTCACTTCCGCCACCTCCGGCAACTGTTTCAAGGTGTTCTCCCAGCCCGCCGGCACGTCGGAAAAGCTGACTTCCAGGATGTTTTTTCCGGGAATCGAGGCCTTCAGTTTCAACGGTGAATTCAGCGCGACCAGTTTCCCGTGGTCGACGATGGCGATGCGGTCGCACAGTTTGTCGGCTTCGTCCATGTAATGGGTCGTAACGAGAATGGTCAGGTCGCGTTCCCGCTTGATTCGGGCGAGCATTTCCCACACGGCCACGCGCGACACCGGGTCGAGGCCGGTGGTCGGCTCATCGAGGAAGAAAATCTTCGGTTCGTGCACGAGGCCGCGGGCGATTTCCAGCCGTCGCCGCATTCCGCCGGAGAACATTTTGACCGGCTTGTCGGCCCACTGTTCCAGGTCGACGGCCTGCAACAATTCCCGGATGGCGCGGCGGCGCTTGTCGCGGGGGATGCTATAGAGCTTGGCGAAAATGCTCATGTTTTCTTCCGCGGTCAAATCGAGGTCCGTGGTCATGGCTTGCGGAATGACACCGATGGACTGGCGCACACTGTTCGCGTCGCGGACGATGTCGAAACCAAAGATGCGCGCCGTACCCGACGTGGGCGGCACGAGGGTCGTCAACATGCGAATGAGGGTGGACTTGCCCGCGCCGTTCGGGCCGAGCAGTCCAAAGATCTCGCCGTGCTCGACGTTGAACGTGAGCGCGTCCACGGCGCAAAAATCGCCGAACCGCTTGGTCAGACCATCCACTTCGACATCGAACATGATTACGGTTTCCCCACCGGCAGCAGGACATAGGCGGTCATGCCCACGGCCAGGCTGCGGTCGCTGTTGTCGCAACGGAGGCGAATTTCAAACGTTTTGATGTCGCGCTTGGTGCGGCTGACGTCCCGTTGCGTCGCGTAATCGGCGTCCACGCTGCGGTAAAACACCGTCCCCTGCCGGATCGCGCCGGAGGGCAATCGCACCGTCATCTTGTCATCGAGACGAATCCGGTCGATGTACGTTTCCTCCACGTCGGCGCGCACCCAGAGATTGTCGGGATTGATCAGCGTGACGATGCCCTGGCCGGGATTGACGACTTCGCCCTGCAACGCGGCGCGCGTGTCCACGATCCCGTTGATCGGCGCGTGGATTTCGGTGTAGCCCAATTGCACCCCGGCTTTATCCTGCTGGGCGCGGGCCGCCTGGATTTGCCGGTCGAGTGCTTCCACGCGCGCCCTGGCGGCGTCGAGGGTCGTGCGCGCCGTGTCATATGCCTGCTCCGAATCGGCACCCGTGTTGAACAATTTCTCTTCGCGTTGGTAGGTGAGCTGGGCGTTTTCCAGATCGGCTTTGGCCTGGGCCAGCAGTGCGACGGCCTGCTTTTCGCTGCTCGCGTAAAACGCGAGGTCGGCCTGCCATTCCTGGGGCTGGATCACCGCCAGCAATTCGCCATTGGTCACCATGTCGCCCTCCTGGACGAACAGGTGCTGCAATCGCCCCTGGATTTCGGAGCTGACGATCACCTCATCCGTCGTCACGATGCCGGTCAGAACGATGTCGTGAGGATGGCGAGCCGTGATGTAGTAGAGGCCGGCGCCGAGGGCGGCCAGAATCACAATGAGGATGAGAATTTTGCGTTTCATATCAGGGGTTCGGATGGATGAACAGGCCGTACCGGATGAAATCGAGCACTTCCTGCTTGCGTCGTTTCAAGTTGGCATCGCTGTAGGCGTCGGCGTGACCGAGCAATTGCAGCACCTGGGCCGCGGAGAAATAGAAGACGATGAGGCCCACGATGGAAACCGACATGTGGAAGGGATCGACCCGGCGGAAGTCGCCTTCGCGCATCCCGCGGGCGAGCAATTGGTGCAACGCCCGGCTCCGCGGGGCGAAGTACTTGCGGACCAGTCGGTGCATGGGTTGGCCGCCGGTGGTCATCAGTTGATGGAACAACCGGGCCTGGCGATAGCGCACGCTGACGAAGTCGAAATGCAGATCCACGTAACGCAACAGGATCGCGCGCGGCGAGCCCGGGGCGGTGAGCACGCCCAACACGGCACGGTTGAATTCCTGGAAATGGTTTTCCACGACGGCTTCGTACAACTGCTCCTTGCTCTGAAAGTAATAATAGAGCAGGGCCTTGTTGACGCGGGCGGCGGCGGCAATGGCGTCCGTGCGGGCCCCGGCCAGGCCGGCTTCCGCGAAGACATGTTCGGCGGCCGCCAGGATCGCCGCCCGCGTTTTATCGCTGCGCGCCTGCGGATGTCTGGGGGAATGGGCCCGGGTCTTCATAATTAACTAACTGGATAGTTAATTATAGTCGCAACGTCCTGTGGGGTCAACCCCAATCTGCGGGATGGAACCCCGCATTTCTTTTCTCGCCACTGGAACCTGACTCTGGTAGTATCGCGGGCGGTTAGGGCTGATGACAGAAGGACGTTCCGGAGGACGATCGATCGACATCTACTTTTTTTGTGGATCGTGCGGACAGCACATGGTGATCGATGAGGCTGGCGCCGGGCTTGTCGTCCCGTGTCCAAAGTGTGCCAAGGACGTGACCGTACCCGGTCGCGACGAACCGAAGCCGACCCCTCCTCCGCAACCCGCCGCCGTCCCCCACCCCGAGAAGGAACAGACCGTCGCCCTCAAGTGGGTTCCGCCTGTTCCCAGCGCGAACAAAGAGAGAAAGAACTGATCGGGCCGCGTCTCGCGGCTTTGGCAGGGATCGAGGCGTCGGGACGTCGCCCCAAGGTGTCCAACAATCCACGGCTGGCTTGACGTTTGGCGGGACCGGGAAGAAACTTGACGGGGGGCAAGCCAGAATGGAGCCGGCCCCCGCAGGACGCGCGGATGGCCTCGAAGTACAACATCAAAGTCCAATATGCCGCCTGGATGGCCGCGATGACGCTGGCGACGGTCGTGGTGATGACGGCCGTGCATTTATGGCGGGACGCGGCTGAGCAAAACCGCGTGGCGCAACGGCGCGCGGAGATCGCCGCGCAGACACTGGCCAAGGCGATTGCTCCCGCCGTGGTGACCAGCAATGTCCCCGGCATGGCGCAGGCCGTGGAACTGATCAATCCCGACAAGGAGATCCTTTTCTGCCGCATCCTGGACAATGGCGATCACGAAATCTTCCCCAGGTTTCGCCAGGAAAAGCCGGGGTCATTGATCACCGTGCGCGCGCCCATCCGGGACGGGTCGAATGCCGTGGGCATGGTGGAATTGGGCCTGGGAGAGGCCTCGGTGAGTGAGACGGTGATGCGCACGGTGTTTCTGGACCTGGCGGTGGGGGCGTTGGTGGTGTTGGCCGCGATCGGCGCATCGTTGGTGGCCTCGGCCCCCTTGCGGGGCGCCTTGAAGGATTTACTGGGGTTCGTGAAGCGCGTGGACGCGGGTGGCTCCCGCGGCGAACGGCTCCAAAGCGACATTGCCGAGGTGGACGACGTTGGCAAGTTGTTGAACGATCTCGTGCAACGTGTGGAAGAGGCGCAGAGCACGCTGGCGCGATCGCAGAAGCAGCTCCAGGCGACGCAAAAGGAGATGGACGAGTACACGTATGTGATCAGCCACGATTTGAAGGAGCCGCTGCGCGGGATTGAGGCTTTCAGCAAGTTCCTGGTGGACGACTATCGCGACAAGCTCGATGAAGAAGGCCGCCATCGCGTGGATGTGATTCGGAGCTCGGCGTTGCGGATGCAGCGGTTGATCAACGACCTGCTGAAATTCTCGCGGCTGGGCCAGCAGAAGAGTCCCTTCGCGCCCGTGGGTCTCAACACGATGCTGATGCATGTGCGGGTCAACCTGCAATACGCGCTGGACGCGAAGAAGACGGACCTGCGCGTGGACAAATTGCCGACGGTGATGTGCGACGCGACGGCGATGACCGAAGTGTTTCACAACCTGATCTCCAACGCGATCAAGTACAACGACAAGCCGCGCCCGGTGGTCGAGGTCGGCGGCACGGAGAAGACGAATCCCGAGACGGGACAGGCCGAGTATGTCATTCATGTGCGCGACAACGGCCTGGGCATCCGGGCGGAGTACTTCGAGAAGATTTTTCAGATTTTTCAACGGTTGCAGCGCGACGACGAGGGGACGGGGATTGGATTGACCATCGTCAAGCGCGTGGTAGAGTGGCACGGAGGACGCGTCTGGGTGGAGAGTGAGTTTGGCCAGGGGACGACGTTTTACTTCACCCTGCCGAAGCGCGAGCTGAACGAAGCGCCGGACGCGGCCAGGACGACAGGCACAGGGCAAACAGAACTTGCATCAACCGTTTGACATTCTGCTGGTCGAGGATAACCCCGCCGACGTTGAGATCACCATCGAAGCGTTCCGTCGCAGTCACAAGGGCAACCGCGTCTTCGTCTGCCGCGACGGCGAGGAGGCGCTGGATTTTCTGTTTCACCGCGGCAAATTCGCCAGGGCCGGTTCGGCGCCGCGCCCCGACCTGATCCTGCTCGACCTGAACCTGCCGAAGAAGAATGGCACCGAGGTGCTCGATCTGGTCAAGACCAACCTGGGGATGAAGGACATTCCGGTCGTGGTGCTCACGACCTCCGACCGCGACGAGGATGTCTCCCGGTGTTACAAGGTTGGCGCGAACAGTTATCTCACCAAGCCCGTGCAATTCGACGATTGTTTGAAACTGGTCGAGGACATTCAGCAATACTGGCTGCACATCTCGAAGCTTCCCCCCAAGTTCGCATCGCCCCCGGTCCCATGAGTGCTGAACCCGCCCCGCTGCTCGTGGTCGAGGACAATCCGGTCTACGCGGAGATTTTGCAGCGATTGTTGCCGGCGCTGGGCGCGGAGATGCGGTTTGCCCCGAAGTGTGTCGACACGGCGGAAAAGGCCATCGAGGAGATCGCGCATACGAACTACTCGTTGGTGATCCTCGATTACAAACTGCCCGGTGCCGACGGGCTGAGCGTGCTGGCGCACATTCGCAGCCTGCCGATCCCGCGGCAGCCGGCGGTCATCATGCTGACGGGGATGGGAAACGAGTCGGTGGCCGTCGAAGCCATGAAACGCGGGGCCAAGGATTACCTGCCGAAAGACAGTCTGGATGTTCCGTCGCTCCTGCGGGCGATCAGCAGCGCCCTCGAACGCAAGCAACTGGAGCTGCAAGTCGCCCGGTTCACGGAAGAGTTGCGCGAGAAGAATGCCCAGGTCGAAGCCGACCTGAACATGGCGCGGGAAATCCAGGAGGCATTTTTGCCGGAACGGTATCCGACCTTTCCGAATGACGCCCTGGCGAAGGAAAGCGCGCTGCATTTTTATCATCGGTACCTTCCCACAGGGGCGGTGGGCGGGGATTTCTTTGATGTGCTGCGGATTTCCGACACGCAGGCCGGCGTGTTCATTTGCGACGTGATGGGGCATGGCGTGCGGGCGGCGCTGGTGACCGCAATGGTGCGCGCGTTGGCCGAGGAGTTGGTTTCGGCGGCAGCGGAACCGGACAAATTTCTGGTGGAGATCAACCGCCGGCTGCTCGGGATTTTGACGCAGACGCGGATGCCGATGTTTGCGTCGGCATTTTACCTGGTGGTGGACCTGGCGCGTGGAGAATTGCGGTATTCGAGCGCGGGACATCCGAGCCCCTTGCTGGTGCGGCGAAGCGCGGGGACGGTCGAGGCGCTGCGATTTGCCGGGAGCCGGCCCGGCCCGGCGCTGGGCGTGTTCGAAGAGTCTGTGTACCCGATGAGCCGGTGTCCGGTGGCGGCGCAAGATTTGGCCGTGCTGTTTACGGACGGCTTGTACGAGGTGGAGGGCGCGGAGGGCGACGAATACGGCCAGGAACGATTGCTGGCGGCGGTGATCAAGCGGAGCCAGTTGCCAGCGGGGCAATTGTTTGATGAGTTACTGGCGGACGTTCAAAAGCACGCCGGCAACCGCGGGTTCGCAGACGACGTCTGCATCGTGGGCGTGGAAGTCGCCCGCGTGGGGTTGATTGGGGGGGATCGCGCCGGGACGTGACGCGCGTTCTCATGGGCTGGTGACCAATCCCTGGATACTGGTGGACGGGTACAGCGTGTTGCACGCGTGGCCGCGGTTTACGACGCGCAAGTCGCGGCAATGGTCGCTGCAACAAAAACGCGAGGCGTTGGTGATGTTGCTGCGGCAGTACGCGGACCACAGTCATCGCCGTGTGACGGTGGTGTTTGATGGGTACGCGGCGAAACACAAGCCCGAGGTGGCGGAGCCGACGCATGGGGTCGAGGTGCTGTTTTCGGACAAGGGCAAGACGGCGGATGACTTGATCGAGAGACTGGTTGGGCAGTCGGAGCATCGGGCGACCATCATGGTGGTGACGTCGGACAACATGGAGCGGCGGACGGTGGAGTCGTTGGGGGCGCAGAGCCTGTCGGGGGAGATTTTTGAGGAGGAAGTGGATGCGGCGTTGCGGGAATTGGCGGGGGAGGTGCGCTCGCATAGTCGGCGGCGGAATATCGGGCACGGGCAGGGGGATTGGGGGGCGTAGACGGGTCGTCGAAGGCAGAGTTGACACGGGCACGGATATTTGGCTAGGATGCGGGCAGACTTTCCGGAGAATCTCTGGACGGAGGAAGCCGCGTTATGAATAGACTTGGTAAAATTGCCCCCATCATTGTCGTCATCATCAGTCTCGGATCGTTGTATCTGGCGTTTAGGCTGGATGGCATGAAAAAGGCCCATCTGGCCAAGATCGCGTCCCTGAGCGCTGACTTGACCACGACCAAGGCCGACCTCACCAAGACCAAGGGGACGTTGAAGCAGACCCAGGCGGACTTGACGACGACGAAGAGCAATTTGGTGCAAACCACGGCGACCCTCGCGACGACCAAGACGGCGCTCGACCAGAAGACGCAGGAGGCTAACTCGCTGCAGACGCAATTAACGGACGCGACGAATCAGTTGGCGCAGACCAAGGCGGATTTGGGCACGGCCCAGAGCACAATCAAGAACATTCAGGACGGGTTGAAGGAAGTGGGGATTACGAACATCAACAACATCGCGGAGCTCCGCGACCGGATCGTGTCCATGGGAGAGGAGAACGGAGTTCTTGGCAAGCAACTCACGCTGTTGCACGCGGAGAACGAGCGGCTGAACGAGAAGATCGTGGAATTGAGCACCACGCCCGTCGGATTACGCGGCCATATTTCCGTCGTGCAGGGCAAATGGGGTTTTATTGTAATGGATCTTGGCCATTCGCAACGCGTCCAGCCGAACTCGGAGTTTTTAGTGTACCGTGACTCCAAATTCGTGGGTAAAGTACAGGTTGTCTCCGTCGCCGCGAACAATTGTATCGCCCAGATTCTGCCGGATTATCTGAAGCATCCGCCCCTCCCGGGTGACCTTGTGGTCCATTAGCCCGGACCGGCGATCGAATTGATGAAGGCGTTCCGTACCATTCTGCTTCTTGCGACAACGGCAGCAGGCCTTGCGCTGGTCAGTGGATGCGCCACAACCAACGACGACAACAACGTTAGCTCCATCCCGTGGGATCGGCCCCAGCAATGGGAGGGCAGCGGTGCGTTGGGCGGGTTTCAAGGACCCGGCGGCATGGGCCATTGAAGCGCCAGGGCGTAATCCGTCGCGGCTAGGCCAACAATTCGGCGATCTGCACCGCGTTCAACGCGGCACCCTTCAACAACTGATCCCCGCTGACGAACAGATCGATCCCGCGCCCGTCATCCCGCGATACATCCTGTCGAATCCGGCCCACCAAACAGTCATACATCCCGGACGCATTGATCGGCATCGGGTACTTCTTGTTAGCGGGGTCGTCCACGACCTGAACACCGGGCGCTTTGGATAGAATCGTGCGCGCCTCGGCGGCGGTGATGGGGCGCTCAAACTCGATGTTCACCGCCTCGCTGTGGGCGCGGTACACGGGCACACGGACGCAGGTGGCGCTGATCTTCAGCGTCGGATGGTGCATGATCTTGCGCGATTCGTTGACGAATTTCATCTCTTCCTTGGTGTAGCCGTTGTCGAGGAAGACATCCACATGCGGGAAAAGATTGAACGCAATGCGTTGCGGGAGCGCTTCCGCTTTCACATCACTTTTGCCATGCAATATCAAATGGGTTTGTTCCTCGAGTTCCGCCATCGCTTTCGCGCCCGCGCCGCTGGCGGCCTGGTAAGTGGAAACGATAATGCGCTTCACGGGGTTCGCCTTGTGCAACGGGTAGACGGCGACCAACATGATTGCGGTCGAACAGTTCGGATTGGCAATGATGCCTTTGTGTTTCTTCGCGTCCTCGGGGTTCACTTCCGGGACCACAAGCGGCACATCGGGCTCCATGCGGAACGCCGATGAGTTGTCGATCACCACCGCGCCCTGTTTGGCCGCGCCGTGGGCAAATTCCTTCGACCGCGATGCGCCCGCGCTGAACAGGGCAAAATCGATGCCCTTGAACACATCGGCTTTGAGCAGCTCGACGCTCACGTCCGCACCTTTGAACTTGAGCTTCTTGCCCACGCTCCGCTCGGACGCGAACAAACGCAAATTCTTCACGGGAAACCCGCGTTTTTCCAAAGTTTCGATCATCTCGACGCCGACCGCACCGGTCGCGCCGACGACTGCTACGCTATATCCTTGTGCCATGATGTGTTCCTCTATCCCATTCGGGGCGGTGAAGTATACTCATGTTGAGCCCAAGCGCAAGCACGCCTTGGGGCCGAAAGTCAGCAAGAAACGGGTCGCCGGCCGGCAATCGCCAGGGTAGTGTCCTGCCAGTTATGGAAGCCGTGTCGCCAGAAGCCACCATCCGGAGCGGCGCCGAGCCGTTTTCGCAAGCGGCGATGGACTACGCGCGGATCGAACGCGCCCTGCGCTTTCTCAATGCGCACTATCTCCGTCGGCCGACGCTCGACGAGATCGCGGCGCACATTCACCTCAGCCCGTTTCATTTCGAGCGATTGTTTCAGCGATGGGCCGGGACCAGCCCGAAGCGGTTTCTTCAGCATCTCACCAAGGAACACGCCAAGGCGATTCTTCAAGATTCAAGAAGTCTTCTGGATGCCGCGTTCGAATCGGGTCTTTCCGGCACGGGACGGTTGCACGATCTATTCGTTACCTGCGAGGCGGTGACGCCCGGCGAGTACAAACGCCGTGGAGAGGGTTTGGCGATCGAGTATGGATTTCATCCGACACCGTTTGGCGAATGCCTGTTGGCCAGGACAGCGCGCGGCATTTACGCCCTTCGGTTTATGTCCACACCATCACGGCCGTCGGCGCTTCAGGAGTTGCGCGCCGAATGGCCCGCCGCCAAGTTCGTAGAGAACGACAGCAAAACCGGAAAGATTTGCGGGCGGATTTTCAGCGGTGCCGCGAATGATGCTGTCACGCCGTTCCATCTGCATCTGCGCGGGACCAATTTCCAGTTGAAGGTGTGGCAGGCGCTGTTGACGATTCCCTGTGGCAGACTGGCAAATTACGGCGATCTGGCTGTGAAGATTGGCGCGCCCACAGCAAGTCGAGCCGTTGGTTCAGCCGTGGGCCGCAACCCCATCGCCTACCTGATTCCCTGCCACCGCGTCATCCGCAGCCTCGGCGTCATCGGAGACTACCGCTGGGGCCGCGAGCGAAAGCAGGCAATAATTGGATGGGAAGCGGGCCGGGTGACACCACAATAGGGCCGAGTCAATTAGTCTTCTCTGGCTGATCAGTCTTGGTGAAGAGTTTACGAATTATTCCACGAGCCAGCTTGTCGATGGAAAGATAATACGGCGCTGCGTGTTCTTCCGCGAGCGCGACTTGAAATAAGCCTTGTGTCGGCAGAAAATCAGCGAGACGGACAATTCTGAAGTGTCTTGGCCAATTGCATATTGACCAGTTTCTCAATCTTGGCTTTTACGTTGTTATCGTCGTTACTCATCGCACGGACCTCGTGTTGCGTGTGATCGAATGCCGATTGGTTGGCACTCTCTAACGGGCGTTACCCGACGCCCGATGCCCGATGCCTCAAGCTATCGATGCTTTGCCAGTCGGAATGCCCCGGAAATCGGCATTCCCAGTATTTCCAGCCATTGACGCTCGTATGCGTGATCTCGCAGGCCGGCTTGCTGACCGAGCTAAACCCTTTGCCGTTCTGAGCAAGACAACCATCGGACACCCTGGCTGTGAACCACTGACCCTTGTGCCTCATTCGGAATTCGGTGCCGTGAGGAAACTCAACCCCTTCCGCGATGAAGCTCTTGCCGGAGGTGAGACCGTTCGGTGATGGAGCGGCTTCGATTTGCTGAAGTTCCAGGATCCGTCGCAACACGTCGTTGTAGGTTGTGTTCTCGCTCTCCCGCATCGCTGTGAGCGCTTTAAACACTTCGAAGTCGATGTCAATTTGCATGGCAAACCCCTACCTATAGACTTTATAGTCTATAGACTACAGATGCGTCAGGCAGTATGAGTAATTCGAGCTGGAAATGTCTCACAACAACCTAAACAGCAAGCCCTTACATTGTAGATGTTTTTGGCGCTGGTAAGCTCGGCACGGTCTGACAAGCTGGCGAAAGGACGAGTAAACGAAGAAAGGTCACCGGGAAGCGCTGTGATCCGTTCTGTTTAGCCCTTCGACTGGCTCCCTTGGGAGGCTGCCCTTCTTTACACCGCTGCTGCGACCAAATCGCCGACTTCCTTTGTGCCGTAGCCCATTTTGCCGGCGGCGAGGGATTTTAACTTCTCGCGCACGGTCTTGACGACGGCGGTTTCGATGGCCTGCGCGGCTTTGGTTTCGCCCAAGAAATCGAGCATCAGACCGCCGGCGCAGATCGCGGCGAGCGGGTTGATGACGTTCTTACCGGTGTACTTCGGCGCGCTGCCGCCGATCGGTTCGAACATGCTGGTGCCTTGGGGATTGATGTTGCCGCCGGCGGCGATGCCCATGCCGCCCTGGATCATCGCGCCGAGGTCGGTGATGATGTCGCCGAACATGTTGTCGGTCACGATCACATCGAACCACTCGGGGTTTTTCACGAACCACATGGTCGTGGCGTCAACGTGGGCGTAATCGCGCTTGATATCGGGATAATCCTTTTCGCCGATTTCATGGAATGCGCGTTCCCAGAGGTCGAACGCGTAGGTGAGGACGTTGGTCTTGCCGCACAACATGAGTTGCGCCTTCTTGCCGGCTTTGACATCTTCGGGTTTCAGGCCCTTCCATGGCTTGCCGCCGCGGCGCTTCCGGGCCAGCTCGAACGCATACCGCAGACAGCGTTCCACACCGCGACGGGTGTTGATGCTTTCCTGCACGGCAATCTCATGCGGCGTACCCTTGAACACAAACCCGCCGCTGCCCGTGTACAGACCTTCGTTGTTTTCGCGAATCACGACAAAATCGATGTCGTTCGGTCCCTTGTCTTTCAACGGACAGAAGCGCTCGTCGTACAGCTTTACGGGACGAAGGTTGATGTATTGTTCCATCTCGAAGCGCAGCCGCAGCAGGATGCCTTTCTCGAGGATGCCGGGCTTCACATCGGGATGGCCGATGGCGCCGAGGAGGACAACGGGAAACTTGCGCAATTCGCTGACGGCGCTTTCGGGCAGCACTTCCTTGGTGCGCAGGTAGCGGTCGCCACCAAAATCGTAGTCCGTATAGTTGAGCTTGATGCCGAATTTCTTCGACGCGACGTCGAGCACCTTGATCGCTTCGCGAACGACCTCGGGACCCGTGCCGTCGCCGCCGATAACTGCCACGTTGTAAGATTTCATCGGAATTCCTTTCGCCAAAAACACGCCCTTTGTGGGCGGGAGTGGGGATTCTAAGCCCTGCGGGGAGGGTTGCAACCGAATTTTCTCTTCGCCACGCGACCCGCGGGCCATTACGATTCACTGAGACTTCTGAATGCGTCAGTTTGCGATGAAACCGGAGGAATCGAAGTTTAGGACGTGCTGGCGGGCGGCGTTGCTGTTTGTGGCGGCGCTGGCTGTTTACGGCAACAACTGGCACGCCGCTTTTATCCTCGATGACGTTCCCCGGATTCTCAAGAACCAGAACATCCATGCTCTCTGGCCACCCTGGAAGCCGCTCCTGAACACGTCACGCCCGGCTGTGCAATGGAGCCTGGCCCTGAATTATGCGATGGGCGGTCTGGATGTGGTTGGATATCACCTCGTCAACAACCTGATCCACGCATTGACCGCGCTTGTTTTATTTGGCGTGGTGCGACGCACGTTGCGGACGGAAAGACTCGGACGGACTTTTGGTGATGCGGCGGACGGGGTGGGGTTCGCCGTGGCCCTGCTCTGGGCGTTGCATCCGCTCGATACGGAAAGCGTGACCTATGTGATCCAGCGCTCGGAAAGCATAGCGGGACTGTTCGCCGTGCTTACCCTGTACTGTGTCATCCGTGGGGCGATGGGGGAACGGGCAATCGCGTGGAATTTTCGGGCCATTCTCTCCTGCGCACTGGCCGTGGGGTCGAAACCGTCGGCGATGGTCGTTCCCCTATTGGTCCTGGCGTACGATTGGACATTCCTCGCGGCGACGTGGTCGAAGCTGTGGCACAGACGCTGGCGACTGTACGTCGGACTGATGGCCAGTTGGTTGTTGGTCGCCGTCTTCCTCTCCGCCGGCAAGCGAGAATGGATGGGGAGCGCGGGCGTGGTATCCGGCAGTCGCGCGATCCCATGGCTCGATTATGCGAAGTTGCAGCCCGGAGTCATTCTCCATTATTTGCGCCTGAGCGTGTGGCCTGACCGCTTGTGCCTGCTGTATAGCCGTCCACAACCGCCGACGGGCGTACTGTTGTGGATCCAGTGCGGCGTGATGGCCGTTTTGCTGATCGTCACGGCGTGGTTGCTCGTTCGAAAGAGCGCGGTGGGATTTCTTGGCGCGTGGTTTTTTGTCGCGTTGGCGCCGACGTCGTCTGTGATTCCGTTGCTGCATCCCGTGTTCGAGCACCGAATGTATCTCCCGCTCATGGCGGTGGTGGCAGTGATCGTGTGCGCCGTGTATTCGGCTTTCAACAAGCTTGGAGGAGCGGGTAAGGCCAGGGCGTGGCTGTGTGTGGGAACGCTGGCGCTGGCTGGACTAGCGTTGGGAGCAACCACGATGCGACGCAACATGGATTATGGAACCGAGGTTTCCATCTGGCGAGACACGGCAGAAAAGGCGCCGGCAAATCCCGACGCGCAATATGGCCTCGGGTTGGCGTTGGCCACTGCGGGACAACTCGAGGAGGCGGGCGCGGCGTATTCAGAGGCATTACGGTTGAAGCCGGATTTTGCGCAGGTGCAATACGATTGGGGGCTGGCGTTGATGAAGGCGGGGTGGGAGACGGAGGCGCTCGCGCATTTCACCGCGGCCCTTGGGATGGATCCACGATATGCGGAGGCCGCGGACGGGATCGGCGTTGTTCTCTATCACCAGGGTAAGCTGGAGGACGCAATTCAGCGCTTTTTCGAGGCCACACGTCTCGACCCGGATGACGCCCAGGCCCAACACAACCTGGCCATGGCATTGCACGAGCAGCGGCAGCGGTCAGGGAACCAGAACTGATCGCGGCTGAAGCCGGCTTTTCCGGGTGTAGAGCGCAACGGCAAGGGCGAAGCCAGCCAGAGAGATGATGGATATCCACGTTCCCACCCGGAACCCGATCGGCGAGTATTCGATTCGGATGCGATGGTGGCCTTGTGAGAGCGGGATGGCCCGTAAAACATAATTTGCCGGCAAGACATCGTAGGTGTGCTGCGCGCTGCCGTCCAGCGGACGGGCCCGCCAGCCGTCGCTGTAGGCGTCCGTGATCAACAAAATGGCTGGATGCGGGAGGTCGGCCTCGACAGTCAGTTGGTTTGCGGATGAATCGATGAGTGTGACCGTCCTTTTCTCCGTGGAGAGTTGCGGCGCGGGATTGGGCTCGGTTTCGAGGATGACTTGTTGCCGCGGGTCGAACGACGGGGAGTCCATCGCCTGCAGGACTTCGTCGCGACCTGATATCACGCGATATTCCTGTATTAGTTGAAGTTGCGGCATGACGGCGTTCCCTGTCAGGACGCGGTCTCCATCCTTGTTGGCGAGAAAGGCGTAGCGCCAGCGCAACATCGAGTACAACGGATGGAATCGCGAGAATTCAATATGTTGGTTGGCTCCTTCCGGGGGTTGTCCTTGCGTGAACGCCATGAATTCCGTGTAGCGTTTGAGCGTGAGCGGTGCGTACCCCCAGACGTCTTCTTTGCCGAGGCCCATGGCGACATTGGGGATTCGTTGGTCGAAAATGCGATAATCTCCCGGGCGTTGGTCGAGAAACGCCTTTAATTTTGGCGCCTCCGTGTACGCCAGATCAAACGTGGCCAGTGATGTTCTGCCGAAGACGAAGACCTCGGCAATTGCCATGAGCGCCGCCGCGTAAGCAACCCATCGGGAAATTCCGGCCAGCAGTACCAATCCGCCCAGGATTAGCAACTCCGCCGCCGCAACCAGCAGACACCGTGAGGCGAATACCCCGGCCTGCCTTACGAACAGCGGGTCCGCATAGGTCGCCGCCGGCAAATACGATTCCTGTGTGACGCCAACCGCGCGCATCGATCGGGACCACCAGTTTGCTGGCTCCGGCGTGAGCGCCGCTGACCGAAGTCCCAATCCCGCACACACAACAATAATGCCCGCGACGAACAAGCCCAAAGCCAATCCATTGTTTCCTTTTGGAGTCGTGAGCAAACGATCCAGACCGGCTCCCGCCAACATGATCATGAAGAGCGATGCCTCGATGATGAATTTGGCGTTGGCCCGAAACCGATCAAACCCCGGCGCCCAGTGGTAGAGAAGCTTGAACAACGGAGTATTCGCACCCAATGCCAGCACCAACATGATCGCCAGCAGTGGAAGCAGTCCACGCCGAAGCTCGCGTTTTCCACGAACGGCGCCATAAACCCCCAGCGCCAAACCGCTGACGCCGATGAACAGACACATCTCCCACCAATACCAGCGTCCCCAGTAAGGCAGGCTGATCTCATTGCCGAAGAATCCCGGCGCCAGCAGCGTGAGCAGGTTCTCGGGAGCGAACGAAACCATGGAGGCGAAATTGTAAGTGACGCCACCGCTACGGATGCTTTCGGAGGCGGCTTGAAAGCTGGTCAGGAGTTGGACGGCACCCAATGCGGCGGCCCCGGCATACATCCCCACAAAACCCAGAAGAACCGTTGTCCGGTGCCAGGAACCGATCCATCCAACGAGCATCAGCAGCCCCGCCGCCAGGGCCGTATAGAAACAGGCCTGAAAATCGCCGGCGAATATCTGCATGGTGATGGCCGCCATGCCCGACAACACCCAACCCAGTGTCCGCGTCCGAATCCACTCCTCGACCGAAACGAACACAAGGGGCGTCCACGCAATGGCGTACAGCAAGGACAGATGCCCGGCGTAGACGTGAAGAAAGTACGAGCCGGAAAATATGAACAACGCGCTGGCCACGACCGCGGCAACAGGATGCAGTCCACGGCGTTGCGCCCACAGGCAGGTAAACAATCCGGCGAGAAAGACATGGAGCGCAATGCCGAGGTTAATCGACAGTGGAAGCGGCAACACCAAGTCGAGCCAGTTGGTCGGGTACAGTACTGCGGTCTGGGCCCAGCCCAGATGCGGCATGCCGCAGAAGACGTGAGGATTCCAGAGCGGCAGATGGCCATGGCGGAGCTGGTCGGCCGTGAACGCCCGCCAGTAGATGAATTGAGAGGCGAGGTCGTTTCCGCTATCCGACAACACGACGGGACGGCTCGTGAACAAGACGTCGCCAAACATACCGAGGGTCAGCCCCAGCAAAACGGCGATGCCGATCCAACGAGAATGGATCGAGCGGCTCGTTTGTTCTGTCGTGGTTGGGCCCAAACCGACGAAGAGGATACTCTGCGGCGGTGTGCGGGGGAAGTCTCGGATGGCGGCGCCAAAACCGGTTCTTGCGGTTCTCGAACGGGGGCCGTAAACAGGATGCCATGAAATCCACGCCAGAGCGGACGGCATCACCGCGCGAGCGGCTGGTCGATTTTCTCGGTTTGCGCCGGAGCATCGTCGGAATGCTGTGCATGGTCGTGCTCGTGGAGATGGGCGAACACATGGCCGGGCGGTTCCTGCCGCTCTACCTCCAAAAACTGGCGGCGGGCGCGACCGCGATTATCGCAATCGGTGTGCTCGCGTTCCTCGACGATTTCCTGTCGGCGCTCTATTCATTTCCCGGCGGCTACCTGTCCGACCACCTCGGCCACAAGCGGGCGTTGCTGGTTTTCAACTTCGTGTCCGTGGTCGGTTACCTGATCGTGATATTTGTTCATACCTGGTGGGCGGTGCTGGTCGGCGCGGCGTTCTTCATTTCGTGGTCGGCGTTGTCGTTGCCGGCGACGATGGAAGTGATCGCGCAGGTTGTCCCGAAGAACAAACGGACGATGAGCGTGTCGCTGCAATCACTGGTGCGACGAGTCCCGAAAATGATCGGGCCGGTGATCGGGGGAACGTTCATCGCGGTGTGGGGCGTGGAACGTGGCGTGCGGTACGCGTTCGTCGCGGCGCTGGCCCTGGCGCTGGTGGCCATGGTGTTTCAACAGATGCTGATCGCCGATGGTGGACGGCGGGCGGAGGCGGCGGAGAAGAATCCACTGCGCCTGTGGGGCGAGATGAGCGATGACCTGCGGAACCTGCTGGTGGGCGACATCCTGATCCGGTTTTGTGAACGAATCCCCGATTCGTTCGTGGTGTTGTGGTGCTGTCGGAACGTGATCGCGCGGCCGGTGACGGAGTTTCAATTCGGCTGGTTGTCGGCGATCGAGCAACTGACGGCGGTGTTATGTTATATCCCGGTGGCCCACTATGCGGACCGGCTGGGCAAGAAGCCGTTCGTGCTGGCGACGTTCGTGTTCTTCACGCTGTTTCCGCTGACGCTGTTGTTTTCCCAATCGCTCTGGCCACTGGTCGGGGCGTTTGTGGTGCGCGGGTTGAAGGAATTCGGTGAACCAACGCGAAAGGCGTTGATCATGGACCTCGCGCCGGAGAATCGGAAAGCCGCGATGTTCGGACTGTATTACCTTGTGCGCGATGTGGTGGTGTCTTTCGCGGCGCTGAGCGGGGCATTCCTCTGGCAGGCCAACCCGCGATGGAATCTGCTCTCGGCGTTCGCATTTGGCGTGCTCGGTACGATTTGGTTCGCGCTGCGCGGGCGTGATCTGGGGCGCTCCGCGTAGCAACGCGTCGAGGCCCGTGGTTCACAATTCATGTCGGTGTGGTGTTGAATCTTGACCGATCCACCCATGTAATGTGGAAACGCAGTCTGGATTTCCCTTAAGGCCGGTCGCGATTGGTGGGATATTTGCATCAGCAACGGCGGTCGCGTCATTGGTACGAGGACAAATCGCATCGCCTTTTCCTTAATGGGGTCGCTCTATGCAAGGATCGTCAGATTTGAATCGGCACGTCGAGGCGCCGGCACGCCAGGCCGCGGATTTCCGGCTGGGCTTGATTTCCGTGCTGGCCGGCGGCATCGGCGTTGGGGGGGGGCTGATCGCGTATCTGTTGCTCAAGCTGATCGGCCTGTTTACCAACCTGTTTTTCTTTGGCAGGCTCTCGACCGCGTTCACGAGCCCGGCCGGGAACCATCTCGGCCCGTGGGTGATTTTGTTACCGGCGGCCGGCGGGATTGTCGTGGGGCTCATGGCCAGGTACGGCACGTCGAAGATCAAGGGCCACGGCATTCCCGAAGCGATGGAAGCGGTGCTGACGAACCGCAGTCGGATTCACCCGAAGGTTGCGATCCTCAAGCCGCTGTCGGTGGCGGTGGCCATCGGCACAGGCGGACCGTTCGGCGCCGAAGGCCCGATCATTCAGACCGGCGGGGCGGTCGGGTCACTGGTCGGACAACTGGTCAAAATGACGGCGGTCGAGCGCAAGGTGTTGCTGGCGTGCGGCGCCGGGGCGGGAATGTCAGCGACCTTCAACACGCCGATTGCCGGAGTCATTCTGGCGATTGAGCTGTTGCTGTTCGAATTTCGACCGCGTTCGTTCATTCCCCTTGTGGTCGCGAGCACACTGGCAACGGCGACGCGGTTTGTGGTGATGGGGCGTCAGGCGATGTTCGAGATGGGCGGCGTGGATTTCGGCATCCCGTCCAATCTATTGTACTACATCCTGCTCGGCGTGGTGTGCGGCTTTGCTGCCGTGGGATTCAGCCGGGCATTGTATTGGGTCGAAGACCAGTTCGAGCATCTCCCGGTTGACGAACTGTGGTGGCCCGCGATTGGCGGACTGGGGCTGGGGGTCATCGGTGTTTTCCTGCCGCGCGTATTGGGCGTGGGCTACGACACGATTTCCGATATTTTGAACGAGCGGCTCGCGCTGAATTTGTTGCTCGGCATCATGATATTCAAGGCGTTGGCGTTGCTGATCTCGCTCGGCTCCGGAACATCGGGTGGATTGCTGGCGCCGATGTTCATGTGCAGCGCGGCCACGGGGGCCGCGTTTGCCATGGGAATGAACCGTCTGATTCCGGGCGCGCACCTGTTGCCGGGGGCGTTTGCGCTGGTGGCCATGGGGGCGGTGTTTGGCGCGGCAGCCAACGCGACATTCACGTTCATCATTTTTGCCTTCGAGATCACCCGCGACTACAACGCGGTGCTGCCGTTAATGTTGGTGTGCGTCGTCGCCAGCGGTATCGCGCGACGGTACATGCGGGCATCGATCATGACCGAAAAGCTGGCGCGTCGCGGGTTGCGGGTCGATCAAGAATTTGAGACGGATGTGTTTCAGCAGGTAACGGTCGGTGAAATCATGGATAAGCAGCCGCCGACGGTGTCCTCCGAGATGACGGTGGCGGAGTTGGCGGACCGCATTGTGCAGAGCAAGTCACAATCCCATCGGCGGCAGGCAGCGCTGGTTCTCGACAGCACGAATCGGCTGGTCGGAATCATCACGCGGGGGGATGTGCTCCGATTGTTGAAGGATGATCCGGCGGGTGCTGCCACCGTGGGAGAGGCGTGCTCCACCATCCTGATTGTGACGTATCCCGACGAGAGCGTGCATGAGGCGATGACGAAACTGTTGGTCAACAATATCGGGCGGTTGCCGGTGGTCCGCCGGGAGGTACCGCACTTTGTTGTCGGCTACCTGGGCCGGGCCGAAGTGATGGCGGCGCGTACGCGGCGGCACGAGGAAGAACACGTGCGCGAGCCGGGCTGGCTGAGCCGCACCGCCTAAGAGCGTCGGCAATGCAGGACCGAACCGCCTCCATTTGAAAACTGGTATTTACTGGATGGCCCGATTCAGGTCGGCGACCAGCGCGTCGATGTCCTGACAACCGCGGGCGCGGGCGGTCTGTTCGATGGAGTGCGCCCCACCGCAACAGAAGTCCACTTTGTGATTGCCGAACACCGCGACTGTTTGCGGCCAACGGTCGGCGACTTCGCGCACGATCATGTCCTTGGTGATCGTCGTCGCGGCTTCGGCAGGCGGTTCACGATGACCGCAACCACAACCGCCTTCACGATGGGCGGCGAACTTCTCTTTGATCGATTGGATAAGACTCATGTTGGTTTCTCCTTTGGATTTCTTCGTTTAGAAGTTGGATGAGCGGTTGCGGGTCGATCCCGTGCCGACGCGCCGCGAACTCGATGGTGACGAAGCGGGGCGGGTTATGCTGCATCGCCGCCAGACCGCCCAAACCGCCATGGATGAGCACCGGCCGAATCTCAGGATGGATTTCCAGCAGATCGGTTATGCGCGTCGTCAACTTGACGATGGAATCGCGGGTGAGTTTTTCGGCCCGTGTGCGCAACGTCATCGCGATGTTCACCGCGAACATCACCAGCGCGGTGAATACGAGAAAGCCTGCGATGCCCGACCAAACGTAGCTCCACGTGGTTTCGAAGACGCGGTTCAAGGCCATCGAGAAGGCCAGCGTGCTGCCGGCGGCGAGGCACCAGAACGATGCGCGCATCAAGCGATTGCTCCAGAGATTCACGCCGTTGAAGATCGGCAACACGCGGTAGCTCACGCCGAAAATCAGCGGGGTGATGAACCCGATGGCCATCGTGTGCCGGGCGGATGCGCTGAGGCGGAACACGTCGGCATGAAACGGGGTCACGGCGGCGATAAGCAGCCACGCGTAGCCGAGTTTGACAAACCATGCGAAGGAGTTGTCCACACCCTGGATTTCGATTTTCGTGCGGCGGGGGGCAAACACGCCGAGGGCCCACACGAAGAGCACGATGGCCACGGCTTCCAGGACGGAAGCGATCCACGCGAGTTGTTCCACCGGATAACGGAAGAAGATGGCGGCGTTCCACGACACAAACGCCACGTTTGCCGCCCATGTTTTCGAGTCGCGCAATCCGAGAAAGTGCGGCAACACGCGGAGCGAGAAGCCAAAGATCATGTTGGCGATGAACCCAAAGAAGGCGACGTGAATCCACAAGGCGTCCGCCAGGGCGGGAATGCCCACCGACCGTTTCAGGGACATCTGCAGGACGATCCAGAAATTCCACACGCCGAGCACGGCGAACCAAGCGACACTTGCCCAAATGAATTTCTCGTGGAACTCATGTTTCTGTTGCGAGCGCGCCATCGACCCGCCGAGCAACCATACAAACAACCCAATGGCCGCCAACTCCATGGCCCCGGAGATCAGCAGCGCCGTCGCACCGACCGAGTGCCACGCCAGCGGCTGCGCGATGACGCGGACGAGCACGCCGACCAGCATCAACACGAAGCACCATTTGGCCGCGCCCACGGGCCGCAGGGGTTGCATTCTTATCCGCGGCACCGCGTGAAATGCCACTCCCATGATGAACAACCCAACCCAGCCGAAGATTTGGGCGTGACCGTGAATCTGTTTCAGCACGCCGCTGATTTCGTAATAGGACCGGGCCAGCGAAATCCGAGTGAGATTGACGACGCCGAGGCCGAATCCAGCCGTCAGGGCCACGAACAACGCGCCGAAGACAAACCGTTTGTACAGATTCTCGCTCACCAACTCGGTCGCGCCCGTCGCAGTAGGTCTTGCGCTCTCGTCCTTCCATTCCCCGCGCAAGGCACGGTTCAGTTCGTCCACGAATTCACGCAACGGCACGCGGTGGGCCGCGGCAAAGATGAACAGTGGTTCCGGAGGACCATACTCGCCGCCGCACCCGGCGATTCCGTACTTCTCAAACACGGGCCGGCACTGCGGATACTGCCGGCTGATGTCCGAGACCAGCATCGAGTGATGGATCGGTTCGGCGGGTGTTGATGAGGTCGGTGTTATGGGGACCGTGTTGTTCATGGATGCACCAGGCAGCCTTTGCAGCGGACGGGGTCTTTGTCGGAGTGATAGATTTCGCATTGCGGATGGCCGGCGACCTCGAGGTAGCCGACCGCGCCCTGCTCGACGCGGAAGATGGCGTGGTCGACGAGTGTGTAGGTGCCGGGCACCTTCGTGTCGAACTCGACCACGGTCGCGCCACCGGCGGGAACCAGAGTCGTCTGGATACCGTGCGATGGGGGGTCGATGAGACCGCCCTCGCGGTACACTTTATCGAAGATCTCTCCGATGACATGGAAGGAGGAGATGAGGTTTGGCCCCGCGTCGCCGAAGTAGATGCGCACGCGTTGGCCGACGGTGGCGTGGAGCGAGTTTTTCCCCATCAGTGAACCGACGCGGCCGTTGAAGATCACGAAGGTTGGGCGCTCCTCCAGGCCCTTTTCGTGCGAGTACTCAAGAAACTCCGCGTCCTCGGGTGCGTCCTTCGTGTAAATCTCGCTTTGCATGACGTAAAACTCGCGGTCGACCTTCGGCAGACCGCTCTTTGGCTCCACGAGGATCAGGCCGTACATTCCGTTGGCGATGTGGTCCATCACGGGCGGGGCGGCGCAATGATACAGAAACAGGCCGGGTTGCAGCAGCTTGAACCACGAGACGGCCACCTCGCCTTTCACGGTCGTCGTGACTGGCGCGCCGCCGCCGGGGCCGGTCACGGCGTGCAAATCGCAGTTGTGCGGCTTGCCGCTGGGGTCGGTGTTGTCGACGTGGAGTTCGAGTGTGTCGCCGACGCGGGCGCGGATGAACGGGCCGGGCGTGTGCCCGTTGAAACACCAGAAGGCATACTTTACGTCGCCTTTGAGCTGGTTCGTGAAAACACCACTGGTCAAGTGGACTTCCACGATCGCGGGCGGTCGGCGGCCAATCGGCGGCGGCACTTCGGGCGCGTAGGTGAGTTGCGCCTTCACGCGCAAAGGGGCGGCGGCGAGGGAAAGCTGGGTGGCGACGAGCGACGCGACAGCGACGGCCACGATTCGCTGGGTAGTGAATCTCTGTTTCATGCTCCCAACCTACAGTCGATGCCGTCGGGGCGTGTTGACGCAGGTCAACAAAGGCGCGTGTTTGCTTGAGAGGCGGCCCTAGATCTTCTCGTCGCCGCGGGCGATGGCTTCGAGGCGTTTGCGATTCTGGACGCGGATGAGGCGACCGCGATAAGTGAGGATACGGTGCTGGGCCAGGCGGGCGAGGAGGCGCGAGAAGGTCTCCTTCGTGGTGCCAAGCATTTGTGCGATGGTCGTCTTGCTGATGGTCACCTTGATGGGGTTGCCTGGTGCCACCGGGAGGCTGAGCACGTAGCTGGCGAAGCGCGCGGGGACTTCCTTGAGCGTGAGATCGGTCAGTGCATTACGCATCTGCGAGAGCGATTTGACGAGCGTCCCCATGATTTTGAAACTCAGGTGCGGGTCGTGCAGGAGGAGTTGTTTGAAGCCGTTTTTCTCGACAGACACAATCGTACTCGGAGCGAGGGTCTCGGCGGTGGCCGGGTAGGCGTCCATGAACATGGCTGCCTCGGCAAACGACTCACCGGTTTCGACGACATGCAGCACCCGCTCACGCCCATCAGGGCCGACGCGGAAAATCTTCACGGCACCACTGGCGACGAGGAAAAAACCTCGCGAGGGGTCGCCCTCGGTGAAGACAATCTGACCTTTCCGGTACTCCTTACGGAGCGCCAACTGCTGAAGGGCGTGCAACTCGTGCTCGTCGAGGTCGGAGAACAAATGACAACTGCGGAGTAAATAGGTCAGATCCATCGCCCGGTTGGCCAGTGTCTATCACGCGGCAGACACGCTTGTCGAGCCATCGTGTGAAGGGCGGCCCAAGGATGCGCCGCCCCGATGGAAGGGGGGTGCATGACACGTTCGGGCGAGGATTATTCGAGCCCGGTGACCTCGGCGTCGAACAGGGTCAGCGGCTTTCCGCTCTCGACCTCGATCTTTGAAGCGGTGAACTTGATGCCCTGGGCGTGGTAGATTTTCATCGGGGACTTCGCCGAGATGGTCACGTTCGAGAGGGTGACGTTGGAGATGGGAGCTTCGGGCAACCCGCGAATGATGCCCGCCGTGGCACAGGCGGTTGCGGTCACGTTGCGGATGACGATGTTTTTGTTGATGGGGGTGCGGTCGGTGACGGGTTGAGCTTTCTCCGTCGAGGGATCCTTGGGCGCATCGCGTTCCGGATACCAGTCGATGATATAGATCGGGTTTTTCACCGCGGTCATGGTGAGGTTTTCGTAGGTGAGGTTTTGCAACAGGCCGCCGCGTCCGCGCGACGTCTTGATGCGAATCCCGGCATCGGTCGAATCGAACGTGCAATTACTCACCCGCAGGTCCTCGATGCCGTTGTCCGTACCCGAGCCGATGGACATGCCATGACCGTGGCGGAACGTGCAATTCGTGATTGTAAAGTTTTTGTCGCCGGGCGAGCGGGAGTTGCCGCCGGGTTTCACCGCGATGTTGTCGTCGCCGTCGTCGATCGTGCAGTTGGTGATGAGATAATTCCACCCCGACGGATCGATCCCGTCGGTATTGGGGGCATTGGCCGGCGACTGGATGGTGATCCCCTGGATGGTCACATCCGTACAATTCTGGGGGACCAGATGAAACATCGGTGAATTCGTGAGGGTGACCCCATGGACGTAGACGCGGCTGCATTTGTTGAATTTGATCATGTACGGGCGGTGGGTCATGGCTTTATCGGCGCGAAATGCCTCCCACCAGGCCTTGCCCTGGCCGTCGATGGCGCCCTCCCCGCTGATTTCGACGTCGTGCGCGCCGACGACGGAGATGCAATCCTGGTATCGTTCGTCCACGCTCGGATAATTCTTAATGTCGTCGGTGATAAGGATTGTTGCCCCCTTGGCGAGCTGGAGATTGATCTGGCTGGCGAGCGTGAACGGGCCGGTCAGGAAGTTGCCTTCGGGGACGAGGACGATGCCGCCGCCGGCGGCGCTGGCGGCATCGATGGTCTTCTGGATGGCCGTGGTATTCATGGTCTTGCCATCGCCGACGGCGCCGAATTTGGTCACCAGAAACGTGTTGGTGGGGATGACCGGCAGGGGCGGGTTTTGAGCGTGGGCCCGTCCGTTGAATGCGACGCAGAAGATGGCAAACAAGAGAGCGGAGACGTTGATGTGTTTCATGGGGCGATTCCTTTGATTTCCAGTCGGTGCGCCATACTGGCGACGGCGCGTGAGCGCGGTCAAAGGGATTTCACGCGCAGAGACAATCGCCGGGGTTGGAGCTACTTCCGGGATTTCTCCGACTGGTAGACGACGCCGATGGCCGCACGCCAGCGGTCGAGGGCTTTCATGTTGCCCAGCGAATCGTCCCAGGTCATGGAGGGCGACTGGCGTTTCTCGATGTAGGCGGCGACGTGGTCGGCTTCGACGGCGTAGATGGGCTGGGGCGATTCGATGACAATTTCTTCTGGTGATTTTCCCTTGCGCTCCAACTGGATGGTGGCTTTGCCGCCTTCACGGGCGGGTCCCCACGGCTGCGAGACGAAGATGCTGCCTTCGGAGCCAAAGATGCGCAGGGCGTTCTCCTGTTGCACCTGGGTGCTGGTGGCGAGCGCGGCGAGGATATTACCGGGGAATTTCATCGAGGCGATGGCCCAGAGGTCGACACGCGTGGTGGCGAGGTGGGCGCAGCCGTTGACCTCGGTCGGCTCGGCGAACGGTTTACCCGTGGCAACGCCGGCGATGAGGCGCGACATGGAAACGGTGTAACAACCGACGTCGAGGATGCCGCCGCCGCCGAGTTCGTTGCTGAAGAGACGTTGGTTGGGATCGAACTCCCGATGAAAGCCGAAGGACGCCTGGATGATGCGCACCTCGCCGATGGATTTCTCCCGAATGAGTTCGACGAGCTTGAGCGTTTGCGGGTGGCACCGATACATGAACGCTTCGAGAAGAAACACGTTGTGCCGGCGCGCCGCGTCGATGACGGTCAGGGCCTCGGCGTGATTGAGCGTGAGCGGTTTTTCGCAGAGGATGTGCTTGCCGTCTTTGGCGGCCTTGATGCACCACTCGGCGTGCATGGGGTGCGGGGTGGCGATGTAGACGGCTTGGACGGTCGGATCGGCGAGCACCGCCTCGTAGGAGCCGTGACATCGCGGCACGCCGAACTCGGCGCCAAATCGGTCCGCGCTGAGTTGGGTGCGGCTGCCGACGGCGGCGAGTTTGCCGGTTTTGGATTGGGGAAGGTTCCTGGCGAAAACGCCCGCGATACGGCCGGTGCCAAGGATGCCCCAGGAAAGTGAGTTCATATCGGGAAAGTCGTAGGGTGGATTGTCGCGAGCGGCAAGGAAAAAGCGACGGGGAGGACGGGCAGAAGTCAGGAGACAGAAGGCGTAGAGCGGGCCTACTTCGCTGAAGCTTGGCGTTTCCGCTTCGAGGGCCAAGCTGTTCGCCAGCGGATCGGTGACTGGTGAGGCCAGGTGACCATCGGACTTAGATCGTATGTAAACACCAGGCGTGGTCCCTCATACGGTGCGGCGACTACTCGTAGCGCAAGGATTCGATCGGGTCGAGGTTCGCCGCTTTCCAGGCGGGATACGTGCCGAAGACGATCCCCACCATCGAGCAGATCACAAGGCCCAGGACTGCCCAGTCGAACGGAATCACCGTTGGAACTTTCAAGAAATGGGCCGCGAGGTTGCCGCCGCCGATGCCCAGCAGGACGCCCATCACGCCGCCGACTTCGCAGAGCACAACCGCCTCCATGATGAATTGCATCATAATGTTCCGTTTCTTGGCGCCGACGGCCCGGCGGATGCCGATTTCACGAGTGCGCTCGGTGACCGACACGAGCATGACATTCATGATGCCGATTCCCGCCGCGATCAGCGCAATGGAACTCACGACGGCCACGCCGATGCGCACCTTCCTCGTGAACGAATTGAACTGGGTGATGATCGAGTCATTTGAGAAGATCTCGAAGTCGTCTTCCGCGCCGGGCGGGACTTTGCGGGCGACCCGCAGGATCCCGCGCACCTGCTCGACCGTGTCGTCGTAGCTCTCTGAGTCGCGGGCCTGAACGAGGATCGTCAGGCTCCACGACCAGCGCCCAAAGCGGTTCAACCCGGTGGTGATCGGCACGACGGCGAAGTTGTCCTGCTCGCCGCTGAGGGCGCCCCCTTTGGGCGCGAGCACGCCGATGACGGTGTAATTGATCCCGTTGATCTTGAGGCGGTCGCCGACGGCCGATCCGAAGGGAAAAACGGTTTGCGCCAGCCCGCTGCCCAGCAAGCAAACGTCGCGGGCGTTGTCCACATCCATTTCCGTCAAGGCGCGGCCTTCGGCAACCATCCAGTTGCGGGCCGGAAAACTTCCCGGCGTTTCCCCCATCAATTGCACCGTCGGCGGCGTTTTCTTGTAGCGGGTTTCGACCTGGCCGCCCCAGAAATTCTTTTCGATGCCGACGCTGGCAGCGAGGGTGGCCTTATCCTGCACCTGCCGTCCGTGGGCGAGGCTGATGTTTTTCCGCCGCCAGTATCGTTCCCAATCGCCGGCGCCGAACTGGACGGCCGGCCATTTGCTGATTGCAAACGTCTGGCCGCCGAGCCGCCTGATCTCGTTTTCAATATTGTTCTTCAGCGCGCGCATCGCGGTGGTCACGGCGATGATGGAGAACACGCCGATCAGCACGCCCAGCAACGTGAGCGCCGAGCGCAGTTTGTGCGACGTCAGCGCGTTCATGGCCATCGAGAAGCTTTCTCCGGCTTCGGAACGCAGCCGCGTTGGGTTGTGCCGTTTCATTCACTCCTCAGCGCGTCCACCGGATCCATTCGTGCCGCGCGCCACGCCGGGACGAAGCCGGAAACCAGTCCCGTCACCAGCGACACGAGCAACGCGATGCCCACGATGGTCGGCGACATCGTCGCGGGCATGACCCACTGACGCACGGCCAAGGTCAGGGGCCACGCGATGCCGAGGGCGATGACACCGCCGAGCAGGCAGAGGCAGGCGGCCTCGGTGAGGAATTGCAGCAGGATCGTCCGCCGTTTGGCGCCGATGGCTTTGCGGATGCCGATTTCGTGCGTCCGCTCGGTCACGGAGACGAACATGATGTTCATGATGCCGATGCCGCCGACGAACAGGGACAGTCCGGTGACGAACAAGCCGACGACCGCGATGGTGCCCGCCACGTGGTGAAACATCTGGACAAATTGGTCCTGCTGGTTGATCGCGAAATCGTCGGGATCGTTCGGCGCGAGCCGGCGGACCCGGCGCATCACCTGACGGAGTTCCTCCCGCGCCTCGTTCAGATCCACGAGTTGCTTCGCCTTGACCTCGATGTCGATGCTGGGGTCGCTCCAGATGAAACTGATGAACTGTTTCAGCGGAATGATCACGCGATTGTCGAGACTGAACATCCCCAGGAACCCGCCCTGTTTTTCCAACACCCCGATGACTTCGAACGACCGGTTCTGGATTTTGACCCGCTGGCCGATGGGCGGCTCGTTGCGAAACAAATTCGTCGCCACCTCCGAGCCGAGGACGCACACCGGCCGGCCACCCGCAGCGTCGGCGGTGGAAATGAAGCGACCTTGTTCGACGCCGACGCCGCTGGTGAGCAGGTAGTCCTCGGTCGTGCCGAGGATTGTCACCGCGCTGGCGCTACGGTTCTTGAATTTCACGGATCCCTCGTCGTCCGCGGTGGGCGCAACGGCCGCGGCCAGCGTCAACTGCCGTGCCAGCGCCTCAACTTCCGGCATCAGAATCTTGCGCCGCTTCTGCTCCTTGAGCCAGTCCTCCCAGGTATTGGTCATCCAGTTGCCGCGTTGGACATAGAACACGTCCGCGCCGAGCGATGAGATGCTTTTGAGGAAGGCGGTATTCAATCCCTCGATCGCGGTGCCCATGAGCGTGACGGTGACGACGCCGATCACGATGCCGAGGGTGGTGAGCACCGAACGCAGTTTGTTGGCGCGGATGGCGTCCCAGGAGATGCCGAGGCCTTCCCGAATCTCAGCGAGCAGGTTCATCGCGCTCCGGGCGTGATTCATCGCGGGTCTGGCCGTCGGCTGGGCACTCGTCGCTGGCGATCAGGCCGTCGCGTATCCGGATGACGCGGCGGGCGAGCTTCGCGATGTCTTCCTCGTGGGTGACAACGACAATGGTGTTGCCCGTCTGTGACAATTCATCGAACAGCGCCATGATCTCGGCGCCGGTTTTGGAGTCGAGGTTGCCGGTCGGTTCATCGGCCAGAAGAATGGACGGTCGATTGACGAGGGCGCGGGCGACGGCGATGCGCTGGCGTTCGCCGCCGGAAAGTTCGTTGGGCTTGTGATGCATGCGATCGGCGAGGCCGACCTGCCGGATCGCTTCGAGCGCGATCTTCTGACGCTGCGCGGCCGGCACGCCGGCGTAGATGAGCGGCAGCTCGATGTTGTGGAGCGCGTTGGAGCGGGGCAGGAGGTTGAACGTTTGGAATACGAATCCGATCTCGCGGTTGCGGACCTCGGCGAGTTGATTGTCGTCCATGTCGCTGACGTTGATGCCGTTGAGCTCGTAACGGCCCGAACTGGGCGTGTCGAGGCAGCCGACGACGTTCATGAGGGTGGATTTGCCGGAGCCGGAGGGGCCCATGACGGCGACGTATTCGCCGCGCTGAATTTCGAGCGAGACGTCGCGCAGGGCGTGGACCGTCTCCGCGCCCATCTGGTAACGCCGCGAGATGTTTTGAAGGTGGATCAGCCCCACCGTTACGTCTTTGGCTCCTTGTCGGTGGCCGCGCCTTTGCGGATTTTTTTGCCGTCTTGCAGGTCGCGGCTGATGGCTTTGTAACCGCCCGAGACAACCTCCTGTCCCTCGGCAAGTCCGTCGGTGATCTCCCAATAATCGTCGTCGCAGATGCCGATTTTCACCGGCACCATTTTCACGCGGTTGCCGTCCACGACGAACACGACTTCCGACAGCTTGGGTGCGTCCTTGGATTTTTTGTCCAGCGGAACGGCGTTGGTGGAATCGGCAGACGCGATCCCGTTGGTCGCGTCGGATTTGGTCACAGATTTTTTGGGAGCCTTGTCTTTGTCCGTCGGTTTCGGCGGCCGGGTGGTGACGCTGGCCAACGGCACGGTGATGGCATTCGTGCGGTAGCGGGTCTCGATTTCGGCGCTGACGGACATGCCGGGGCGGAACGCTTCGGTTTCGCTAATGCGAATGCGGACCTCGAACTTGGTGGCCTCCTGCGATTGGCTGGAACTACTGGAGAGCGAGCCGGTGTTTTTCGACGAGTTCGCGATATCCGTGACCACGCCCGTGAACTTGCGGTCTTTAAACGCGTCCACATCCAGCCGCGTTTTCTGGCCGGGACGGATCAGGACGACGTCGATCTCGCCGACGTCGACGCGCGCCTCCATTTGATTCAGATCGGAAATGGTCATGATTTCGGTGCCGACATTTTCGACCGTGCCGAGCACGCGTTCGCCGACCTGTGAATTCAACTTGCTGATGGTGCCGTTGAGTGGCGAGACGATGGTCGCTTTGATGAGCTGCTTTACCGCGTAGTCCAGCGTGGCGCGGGCGACTTCGACCTGGCGTTGGGCGCCGGTCAGTTGCGTTTGGGCCACTTCGTAAACGGCTTGGAACTGGTCAAAATCGGCCTGCGAAATGAGCCTGGCCGCGAGCAGTTTTTGGTTGCGAGTGAAGTCGGCCCCCGCTTTCTTCAGATTCGCCTCGGCGGTGGCCTGGGCGGCGAGAACGGACTTGTAACTGGCGTCGGCCTGGTCGCGGTTGGCGATGTAATCGTCGGGTCGGATTTTCACGATCAAGTCGCCTTTGTTGACCTGCTGACCTTCCTTGACCGGCAATTCGATGATTTCGCCGCTGACTTCGGGGCTGATCTTGACCTGGAGCACCGGCTGGATTTTTCCGTTGGCCACGACCAGTTCGGTCAGATTGCGTCGTTTGACTGTTTCGGTCTGGACCGTGATGACGGGTTCTTTCTTCCGGAAGAACACCGCCCATACCAGGCCGGCCACGATCAACACAGCGATCGAGAGGAGTAGGAGTCTTCGACGCTTCTTAGAGATTGCCATTGGCTGACTGAGAGCTGTTGGTTGGCGATCTTGGGGACACAGTTCCAACCGTTGTTATGTTTGGCATTCTGGCGGACGAACCGTCACACCAAAACCCTGGTCATGTCTTTCGCCGGAACGAGCTTGACCAGACAAACCGGGAGACTACCGGAAGTCCTGGCGATTGTCCAGACGGGAGTGCCTTCGTTTGGCGCATGCGCGAGTCGGGCAAGATGAGGGGCAGAGGGCAGGAGGCGGGGAGACGCACAGGATCACCCTCACCCGAACCCTTTGCGCCCGGGGCACGACGAGGTCGTGTCTCGCGGACTCGGCTCCCCCTCCAGGGAGAGGCGACGGCGGCGGGGGCCGGGGGCCGAGGCGAAGACGAAGAGGGATGAGGGATGACGCGGCGGGAACAACTTGACACTCAATGTCCGGCGACAACGTGGGGCGAGGTGAGGGAAAACAACAATACATTGTAGTGCAATGTATCATCGACAGCGGAGGACACTGATGACACCCAGTAGTACCAGGCATCAGGCGTTGCGGAGGATGTAGCGGCAGCGGGGATACTTCGTGCAGCCCCAGAAGCGGTTGCGCCGATTGAAGCCCCTTTCGGCGGTGCGCACGACCAGTTCGCTGCCCGGCCCGATCGAGTCCCGTTTGCCGAATATGACTCATAGTCTGTGGAGTTTTAGGGCGGGGAGTTCGGCGGCGGTTGCGGATGGGGAAAGCGACGAGGTGCCAAATTTTTAGCATACCATGGATGACGAGTCGAGGCGGTGAGCCCGTCGTCGGGAGGGAAATGATACCTTCCAGTGGAAGGTATCGTGCGTGACGAGGGAGAATGATGATACCTGGTAGTACTAGGCATCATGCGTGGTCAGGAGGCGGGAGGACCGGGGGTCGTCAACGATCGGGAGGCGGCGAGGCCGTCTACGAAGTCGGAGCTGGGAATTGTAAGGCGGTGAGCCCGTCGACCACTCAGTGTGTCAATAGTCAATGACTGACCCCCTATCCCCCCCCCATCCTTCTTACGCTGGGAGATGCACAACCTTTGATGGATGTGAAACAGCACCAATTGGAATGGAGACCTGCTTCCAGGTTCCTTTGCCCTTATTCGATGGTATGTGAGGCGCAATCCCCTTTGTGGAAACAGTGACCTTGCAGGGTCGCCAGAAGGTCCCGAATATCATCTGCATCTGGAAGATCGTCGAGGTCTTGCCAAAGTGTCGTAAGGCTGATTGATTTGTCATTCAGCGCCCTCTCCATTTGCTGGATTTTCGAATCAAGGCGGCGATTTACCGAATCATCAATGGTGCCCGAGGAGTAGACGATCTCAACGTGTGTTTCAATGCCGCGAGGCAGGGAACCGCGAACCGAAGAATGCGTCAGGCAAGGAGATGCTAGATGGCGCCGACTTTATGGGCCGGGGCTTACAATCCCGGTCTAGCCCAAGAGTGCGTGCGCTTGCTAGCTTGGGGGTGCAGTGAGGGTTGCAGGTGAGGGCCGCGTGAGGCTCCGCCAACGCGGGCTGCGCCGGGAGGGGCGGGTCGCGGCGGATTAGATGGGGGTGGGTGCGGAGGTGCTGGCGTTGGCGTCGAGCGGAGTGGCTTTGTCGGGATAGAGGCTGGCGGCGCGGTGAGGTTTTGCTGGTGTGCGGGGCCAGGAAGCAGTGGTTGCGGGTCGGCGAAGGGCGCGTTCGATGGTGCTGACGACCTCGGGGATGTTGAAAGGCTTTGATACGTAGGCAAATGCACCGAGGCGGAGGGCTTCCTCGGGGGTGCAGCGTTCGGAATAGCCTGTCATGACGACGATGGGGATGTCGGGGAACACGCTTTTTGCGGCGGTCATGAATTGCACGCCGTCGATGCCCGGCATGGCCAGGTCGGTGATGATGAGGTCGAATCGCTTGCGGGAGTTTGTGACGTAATCCATTGCGGCTTGGGAGTTTGAGGCGCCAGCGACGATGTATCCGAAAACGTTCAGTAACTTCGATAGGGCGGCCAGAACCACGATATCGTCATCGACAACCAAGATGGTGGAATTTGCCATCGGTGCTCAGGGTATGACGCTAGTATTGATGCATAGCAGCAGACGTGCCGGAAATGTGAATTGTCGTTTCAAGTGCTTGGATGGTGGCGGGATAAGCGTTTTACCGCCTATAAATGAAGTTTGACTAAACGGTAGGGCCATCACCCTCAGCGGGGTGTTCGCTGTCTTGCCAAAATGGGGTCAAATGGCGAACTAAAACTGCGATGTTTTCCCATTGTCTAGGAAGAATGGGACTACCAAGACGTGCCGTATCCAGGTCAACGTTCAACAATGAACGTGGCTTCTCGGAGCCAGGCGCCATCATCCCCGTTGGCGTTGTTCTGGCAAACGCTATGGACTACATAGCCGTTTGAGAGCCGGGTGTAGCGCAAAGGGCGGCCATTGAAAGGGTCGGCCGGTACCGTCCCGATCCCAGACGATTCGAGTTCTCCCAGTGTCGGCGGCAGTTGGTTATACACCAGACGATAGCGCTCGACGGCGATAGCGACCCGGGCCTCGCGCAGTCTGGCGGCGAGGGCCGCATCTTTCAGAATGACACGCGGGCCGTTCATTCCGCGGAGCCATGCGCGTGATAGCGCGTGCCACTTGGTTTCCCGGTCGAGCGCTTGGCGTAGCGTTTGCGTGGCGCCAATCCGTTCGGGAAAAGCCATTTGAGCCGTCTGGATGCAGCGATCCATGAAGTGCAAGTAGTTCAGTTCATCCCACCGGAGCAATCCACACAAGTCATACAGATAGCCGGGCGAACTGAAGAAGACGCCGAGATTGATCAGGAATCTCTGGCCCAGCGGATACGCACGTCCCACAGGCAGTGCCGTCAGGTCCATGACATTTTGCATCATGTCGAAACCATAGATGCCAATGCACCGTTGGCCGATGAACGCCCGAGCCAGCCCGCGTTGATCCTCGGCTTTCTCCAAGGCATCCCCAAGCGCATCAAGCTGTTTGTCCGTCAGGCTGGTCCCGTTCAACAAGTTCTGCAGGCTGTTGACGGCAATCTGTTGGCACTCCAGACGCGCCAGATGAGATCGCACCAGCGGCTCTTTCGCAAGCGAGTGAGACAGGGCGAACAAGGATTGGACGGAGGCGATGGCTAATTGGGGGTCGGCGCAGACCGTATGGTTGGCGGCGTCGGTTTCCAGTAGATGAGCGCTGCGAATGAGATTCCCCAAATGCGAGTAGGGCATGATGGAGAGGGTTCCCAGGTCGATTGGAAACCGGCACCGGGGAGTATTCGATGCCTGTTGGAGCAGGGCCAGCATGTCGTCATTCTGCTCGGTGAAATCTGTCGTGCTTTGCGCCGGCGGCTTCGGGGACAAACCAGGCTGCGAAGAGTTAAGCGCACGTTCGCCCTGGAGCTTGTCGGCCCAACCGGATTGGTGGGGGAATCTGGCAAACGCCTTGTCGAACAGGACGGCGCCGTTTTCCAAGGGAGCGACACGGGGATACCATCGATTCAACTCAACAAGCGTCACCGGATAGCTTTTCTCACGGATGTCGGCAATCTGGCCGGCGACGAATCCGTTGAGGGCCAGTCGCCAAATGCCGAGGGATGCGGCCAGACCCAATATAGCCAGCGTGGCCCGACGGACCCATCGTTTCCAGCGCGAAACTGGTTGCTGCACTCCAACGCTCACACGTTGATTCTAGCACCACTTAGCGCCAAACGAAAGCGTCGTCATCGGGGACGGCAGGGGACACAGTTACCCCGTGGGCATTTTTTTCGGCGTCCGTCACCAGCGCCTTTTGGGGCGGTTTTGCTGCCTCGTTTCCGCCATCATGGGGCTGCGCAGAAGCAGCCGTCGGGGGTTTTGGACTGCCAGCCGGCGGCCTCAAACGCGTGGTGTCGGTGCCCAGAACCAGCACGGCATCCGTGCCGTTGAAATGGAACTGTACCGCCAGGATGTCCAGCAACCGACGGGTCGGTCCGCTCGGGTTGCGACGTTGGTGCTCCAGGTATTTAACCTGTTTGATGGTCACACCAAGCCACTGGGCAAATTTGGCCTGGGTCATACCGGCATGCTTGCGCAAAGCCAGAATACGGCTAGCTCCCCATTCCATCGTTCCTTATGAGGGAACTGCGTTCCCCCACCTCCTTGTGACGAATGGGTAACAAAGTTCAGGTCAGGATGCAACTCCGAAATTCAGAAAATCAAAGTTCTCTCAGGCGGCGATTCCTGCCATCAGCCGCAGGAGCAATTCCTGTGTGGCCTGCGAGCGCGGGACATCACTGACAATTCGGCCTTCGCGCAGGACCAGAATTCGCGTAGAGAGGTTGATGACTTCGGGAAGCTCGCTGGAAATCAGCAATACGCCGTTGCCTTTGTGGGCCAGTTCGTCGATGAGGCTGTGGATCTCGGCTTTCGCGCCGACGTCCACGCCCCGTGTCGGTTCATCGACGATCAGCACGCGACAATCCGCCGCGAGCCATTTACCAAGGACAACCTTTTGCTGGTTGCCGCCCGATAGCCCCGCAACCACCGACTCGGTACTGGGGGCTTTGATACGGAGACGGTCGAAATACGTCTGGGCGGCTCGCCGCTCTGCGGCAGGGCGGACCCATCCGCGGCGCGCGAATCGTTCCAGCGTCGGGAGCGAGATGTTTTCCCTCGCATTCATCATCAGCACCAGACCGTGCCGTTTGCGATCTTCGGGGACCATTCCCAACCGGTGACTCATACTGTCGGATGGATGGCGCAACGGCATGGGCTGTCCGTTCACAAAGACGCGACCCGTGGCCAGTCGATCCAACCCAAACAACGCCTCGGCTATCTCGGTGCGTCCGGCTCCCACCAAGCCCGCGAAACCAAGGACTTCCCCCGCCCGCAACGCGAATGAGATATCCGTGAACTTACCGGGACTGGAGAGATTTTCGACGCGTAGCAACTCTTCGCCGGGGTCGGCGTTCAGGTGACCCGGGAAATACGCATCCAACGTGCGGCCGATCATCATTTGGACCAACCCGCCCTGGTCGAGGTCTTTGACGGGCTTCGTCCCTACGTGTTGGCCGTCACGTAACACGGTGATCGTGTCGCACAATCGGTAAATCTCTTCGAGGCGGTGCGACACGTAGATGGCCGTCACGCCCTGCTTCTGCAGCCGCTGGATCAACTCGAAGAGGTGCTCGGCTTCGGGTTGCGACAGGCTGCTGGTCGGCTCGTCGAAAATCAGGATGCGCGCGCCGTGCGACACCGCCGCCGCGATTTGGACGAGTTGTTGCTGGCTGACGGGCAGTTCGCCGACCAACCGGGTCGGATCAATCTTCGACTGGATGGCGCCAAGATATTCCCCGGCCCGACGCAACATTTCGCGGCGGGACACGAATGTCGCGCGCGCGGGCAATTGACCGAGGCAGAGATTCTCGGCGACCGTGAGGTTCTCGCAGAACGCGAGTTCCTGGTGCACGATGCCGATACCCGCCGCCATCGCGTCACTCGGGTTCGCGAACTGGACGGGCTGGCCGTCGACAACCAGTCCGCCGTCGTCGGGCGCGTAAATGCCGGCCAGAATTTTGCCGAGGGTGCTCTTGCCGGCGCCGTTCTCCCCACAGAGCGCGTGACAGGAACCTCGCGCCACATCAAAGCTCACGTCCCGCAGCGCTTGCACGCCGGGAAAACGCTTGCTGATGCCCTTGAATCGAATGAGGGGAGTGCTCACTGCGTCACCGGCCGGTCACGGACAACCTCCGCATTTTCCGGACCGCTTGCTCCGATAAACGCCGAAAAGACGTGTTTCGTGCGAGACCGGAGGAAGACCTTCTGGGACGATGGGGCAGTATAGCGGAAAGTCTTCCGTATCGCCCTGGGCGAACTCTGCTTCTGCATCCAGCACCGCATACGGATATACTCGGTTTGCGGGCTTCCGCTCTATGTCCATGGGGGAATACGAGTAATACCGAAGATTGATCCCTTTGATGGCTAGTCGCTGGATTTTCCCGGGCTCGACCACTCCCGAGTCGCTGCAGCCGCCCAGGGATATCACACGCGCCCTGCCTTCCTTGATCCATGCGATAATCTGGTCGCCGGTAGCCATAGGATATCGCTTCTCAACCTGAACCCTGGGCCAGCTCAACTCCAGTCGCCAGACTCGCTCGTGGGCTCCAAACTCAATCCAAAACGCCGGCAGATCGCAATCGATATGGTCGAGTTGTCGCCCAAATTCCGCACGCATCGTGTCCCGATGACGTTCCCAAGGAGTACCGAAAGTCCCCGCAGCAAATGTAATGTGCGGCTGTTGATCCTCACGAACCGGCACCTCGCCGATGGGAATTTCCAGTTCCTTGAGAATATTCGTGGTCAACTCATACGCTCTGGCCTCGTCGGGGACTTTTTCAAAATCAAACGGAGCGTGGAGATCGTCAGGCGCCTGGACCGCTATGACCCCATAAAACGGCACGAAAATTAGATTGGTTTTCTGATCCTGGCTTTGAAAGTAGACACTGCGGGGCGGAGGTTCCATCCCGGCCGGCGGTCGAATGCGATCTAATGATGTGGCCCATGCCAGCCTCATCACGTTGGAGATGACCGTGGGTGAAAACCACGTTGGCACCACCTTGAAGACCGCGACTGTAGCCGGCAGCGAATTCGTGGCCGCTTCCCATTCAACCTGCAGGTTCTCGGCGTAAAACGGTTGCCACGGCGGGTCCGTCAGGATCCCCTCCGCCAACGTCTCGCCAGCTAGAATCAACTGGAGAATGGCAATCGTGGCTGCGAGTTTTATCATCAAATGGTCACGGCAGCTTCAGGTATTCGTCGGGCACATCGGGGAATCCCCAGTCCTTGAGCTGGCGCGCCCACGTGCCGAGGTTCTCCTTCGAGACGCGGACAAGCTCCATCTTCGTAATGACCGGGACATCTTTCTTGAGATAAATCTTGTCGATCACTTTCTCGACGGACACGTAGCCCCACTTGTACGTCGGCTGGGCCAACAATACCGGCGCGATGCCCTTGGCGATATAGGGTAGTTCCGCGGGAAGCGCGTCGATGGCGACGACCTTCACCTTGTTGGGATCCAGGTCGGTCAACAGCGATTTGGTGAACAACGGCCATGCGCCAATCATCGCCCAGCCATCGATGTCCGGGTACGCGTTCATGACCCGCATGACTTCCGCGGCGCCGTCTTGCGGAGTCTCGATGTGATAGAACGTGCCGATGATCTTGATGTCGGGATGGTTCGCCGCTTCCTTGACCACGCCCTCGGCGCGCATGCGGAGATTGGGCGCGTTCTGGTTGCCGGCGAGAATGGCGACCTTGCCTTTGCCGCCGAGTTGCTTCGCCAGTTCCGACATGACTTGTTCGCCGCTGGCGACATTGTCCACGCCGTAAAACGCAAACCGCTTCGACTGCGGCGCATCGCTGTCGAACGTCATCACCGGCACACCGCGCGCCACCGCGTCGTCGATGGCGCCCGTGACCTTCCCGGCGTCGGAACAGGAGAGAATGATCGCGTCATCGCCCTCGTTGACAGCCTGCGCAATGCGTTGGGCCTGCACCTGGCCGTCTTCGGTCGGCGGCGTGCGCCAGTCGATCGCGATATCGATGCCGTACTTGGCCGACAATTCTTTCGCCGCCGCTTCCGCGCCGGTTCGGGCGGAGAGAAACACGGGATTTGTCGAACTCTTCGCGATCAGGGCGATCTTGATGGACTTCTTCGCCTGCGCGAAGCCGGCGGCCATCGCCACCAGCGTTACGCATCCGAGGATGAGAAGCACTTTACCCGTTTTATTCATGATGTTCTCCGAGGTTTACCCGCCGGGGCGGATTTATGCTGTTCCTTTCACAAGCCGTTTGGCTGTCAGCCGCGCGTTGAGCTGGTCGAGCACGACCGCGATCACGATCGCGCAGCCGATGATGATCCATTCGTAATTCTGGTCGAAATGCAGTTGGCGGATCGCTTGGCGGATCAACACGATCAAGATCGCGCCGAGCATGGCGTTGATCGCGCTGCCTTTGCCGCCGCTCAGGCTCGCGCCGCCGACCACCGCCGACGCGATCACGTACAATTCGTAGCCCGTCGCATCGCCGCATGTCGCCGAGCCGTAATAGCTGATGCCGACGAATGCCGCGATGCCGGCGGTCAATCCCGACAACGCGTACACGCCGATCAGGATTCGCCCGAGTCGCAGGCCCGAGTAGCGGCTGGCCTCGACGTTCCCGCCGATGGCGTAGATGTGACGGCCCATCACCGTCCGCGACAGGTACACCGCGCCGAGCGCCGTGACGGCGATCATCACCAGCATCGGCACGGGGTAGAGCGCCGCGTTCGAGCCGAACGATGCCTTGGCAAAGCTCGTCAACGCGTCGGGCACGAGAATGCTCTCGGCCTTGCTCGTCACGAATGCGACGCCGCGAAACACCCACATCGTGCCGAGCGTGATGATGAACGGATGCACCCGCAACCCAACCACCATGACGCCGTTGGCCAGTCCGCAGAGCAGTCCGATCCCGAGACACAGCGTCATGCCCACGAGCACGGTTTCCAACGGGCTGGAAAAACTCCAAGCCCGCAACGCCAGCGCCATGGTCGTTCCCGCAAGCGCGTACACTGACCCGACGGACAAATCGATGCCGCCCGAGATGATCACCATCGTCGCGCCGACCGCCATGATGGCGAAGAAACTCGCGTCGGTGGCCGTCTGGGTGAGCGTGTAGAAATTGAGGAAATTGTTGACCGAGTGGCCCGTCGAGCGGTCCACGTGCGTACCGGCGAAGATGGTGAGGATGGCCCCCAGAAGCAGGATGACCAGAATCAAACCGGACTGCTGGGCGTTGAAGAGTCGACGGATTGTCGGATGCATGGCGAATCCGCCGCCAGAGTACCCGCCACAGGCCAAATTGCAAGCATTGTGCCGACAGACGGCACTTGTGAACGGCACTCGGTACGAGTAAGATACAAGGGCTACGTTCCGTCGTGGCCGCTTCCTGCTGTCGCGTCGCCTGTCCCGGGCGAAACGCCGTGTCGTGGTTGTGGCCACAACGCTTGCCCGCCTCAGGCGCGACTCCACGCTCCACACCTTCTGTCTCGCGCGGGCTTTTCACTGAGGCACCTGGGTACTCATGCACTTCGGCACCATCCCCCCTCAATCCCCCATGTCAAACAACAATTGCTTCCTATCGCAGAACCGATATCACACCCAGATACCGCAGTCAACAGAGAACTCGCCCAACGATTCCAGTCATCCAACAAAGGTCAGCCACCCCTCGCGCTGCCGTCTGTAGGCCGCGCGCCCTCACGCGGCGTGGTCGATGTCTTTTAACGTCCAAGAGCCGCTTCCACCGCCCGCCGCGCCAATCCCCCTCCGAATTGGGCGAGCGTCTCGCTTCCTGACTACGTTTCCCACCGCAAACGGATGGTTCATGAAGTCCTTGCGGGACTTCGGGCAAAAGATCCAGACCATATTGCGTCGATGGAAACGGAATTCGCGAACGCATAGCTAACCAACATTTTCACTACAGCCTCACCGCCCCACCAGTCACCAGTCGGAATGATAATGATATTGACACATCATCCGCCGTGCGACAAAGGAGGAGGGTGAAACAAAGTTTCCCCCGTGGTGTTGAAGGCTAGAATCAATTGAATTATCGCTGCTTGCCATTCCGGTCCAAGGTTTTACAAATAGCTCTTATCGCGCTCTGCACCGCGGCGACTAGGGCTGGCGCAACGACCCAAGACCAGTCGTCGGTCGGGTCGTCCTTGCCATCCTCGCCGACGCTCACCCCGGACGATCGCATCATCATCTTCGCGCCGCACCCGGACGACGAGACGCTCGGCTGTGGTGGCATCATCCAGCAGGCGGTCGCCATGAAACTGCCCGTGCGGATCGTCTGGCTCACCTATGGCGATAACAACGAATGGTCATTCATGTTGTATCGCAAGCATATCGTCGTCATGCCGGAAGCCGTCCGACTGATGGGCGAAGTCCGCCATCAGGAGGCCGTGGCTGCCGCCAAAGTTCTCGGCGTCGATACAAATCAGCTCGCCTTCCTCGGCTATCCGGATTTCGGCACGCTGACCATCTGGTACCGGCACTGGGCGGACCGCCCGCCCTTCGAGGGCATGCTCACCAAGGCCACCAAAGTGCCCTATGCCGACGCCTATCGTCCCGGTGCTCCGTACAAGGGGGAGGAAATCCTCCACGACATCGAGGCCAACCTGCAGGAATTCAAACCCACCAAGGTCTTCGTCTCGCATCCCTCCGACCATAACGTCGACCACCAGGCATTATACGTCTTCACCCGCGTGGCGTTGTGGGACCTCGAAAGCCAGATGCATCCCGACGTCTATCCGTACCTCGTCCATTTCGCGCACTGGCCAGCGCCGCGCGGCTTGCAGCCGTTGCGCCCCATGCTGCCTCCCGCCCCATTGGTCGCCCCGATCCGTTGGAACATCCTGCCGCTGTCCCTCGGCCAGATCCGGGTGAAGGAAACCGCCCTGCTCGCCCATCGCAGTCAGGTGGACGCGAGCGGGAAGTACCTGCTCTCTTTTGTCCGGGCTAACGAGTTGTTTGGCGATTTCCCGCCCGTCGTCGTGCCCATCGTTCCAGTTGAAAACCAGTTTCTTGCGGGCCGCCTCCAACGCTCCCCGGAACTCCAGGAGCAGCAATTGACCGAGGAGGAGAAAGCCAGCTTTGTGGGCATCGAACAGGTCCACACCTGGCGCGAAGCGGACAACCTCGTCGTGACCGTCCGCCTGTCAAAACCCCTGGCGGAAGCCGTCTCCGCGTCCATCTTTGCCTTCGGCTATCGCGACAACTGGCCCTTCGAGCAGATGCCCAAACTCCGCGTCAATATCGGCGAACTCAAGCATGACGTCCTCAATCAGACCCGCAGGTTGCCCGAAAACACCGTCCAAATCCAGCGTCACGAACGCGAATTGAGCCTCCGCATCCCATTGAAGGCCATGGGCGATCCCCAACGCGTGCTCGCCTGCGTCCACACCTACCTCGGCGAAGACCCGCTCGACTGGGCCGAGTGGCGCATCCTCGAAATCGGCCCCGCCACCGTCAATGCCGCGTCAACCGGATCATCGCGTAACCCCTGACAGGTCGCCGAAACACGACGGCAGCACCATTTCCCGGCAGCAGTCACACCCAGCCTACGGTGTTTACCCCATTGTGGTTATTGACGGGCAGGGCTACTCTTGCACTGTTGCGGACTTTTCGCTGACCACTCGAAAGCTGCCTCACGAAGGCGGACTGGACTACCAAGCCCGCAACGATTCGTTAACTGTTCAAACCACGCCATGAGTTGGGGGCGGCCGATCAGGCGGCCCAAACGCTCGTGGCAGAAAGTAAAACAATGCCTGAGATGGAACCGGTTTCCGCTGCAGTCAAAGTCCCTTTACGGATCAAGGTAAATTATCTGGAGCCGGCGCTGTTGCGCATTCCCGGCCCCGAGCTGCTGATCAACGTGGTCAGAAGGCGTGTCCGCCAACTTATCCAGGGGCATCGCCCCCTCACGCAGACCGATGCGCGGATGGATTTCGCCGATATCGCCCTGAAGGAAATCGGCGAGGGCAAGCTCTCCTACGAACTCGACGGCGAAGTCGAGGCCGTGCCCGAGGTCACCCAACAGCACGACGGAGTCACGCCGGCGCGCTTTTGATTTTCCCACTCTTTCGCAGGCAACCTGCGCACGGCCGGCAGCCGTTGCTCACGGTCCTACCGTTGCAACGGCTGGCCCAGGCGCGACTGGCCACACCGACTTGTCCCAGCCGTTTCTTCTGCGGCGGTCTATGACCGTCGGTCGTTGGTGAGGATGGCCGTGGTTCCGCCGTGAGTCATGGGCGCTCAAGCGTCATAGCTGGCCAGGATGGCTTGTTTCAGGACCTTGAGTTCGCGCCGTGAGAAGGCCGATTCGGCATCGTCACCGTTCGATTTCCCGGTTGTGTGAACCAGTTTGAGCGGACTGCTGATAACAAAACTGAGGGCTTTGGCGGCCAGTTCCGTGTACAGGAATGGCTTGGTAACGTAGTCGCTGCCTCCCCGCAGGACCGATTCGGTACGGAACTCGTGGTCCTTGTGCACACTCAGGAAAATAATGGGAGTGTCCCGGCAGGCGGGCATGGTGCGGAATCGTGAACACAGATCGAATCCACTGGCGTCAGGCATCTCAATATCCAGGATGATCAAATCAAAGCGCGCCCCGGTACGCCGCTTCAAGGCGTTCACAGGATTATCCGCACAGATTGCCTTCAGATTGACACGGGCCAGAGCCTGACTGACTGCCTGCCTCACGAACTCGTCATCATCAACGACAAGGATCTGGGCTACAGAGGAATTACAGGCTGACACGCCGCATGGATATGCGAAGAGCAGCTGTAGCGTATCGATGGCTTGGGCAATCGTGAGCAAAACGGACGGACTCAATCGTTCCGGCTTGTCGCACAGTTCCTTCAGGAGCGCTTCCAACGCGGCGGACATCTGTGTGATCCTGTCCAATCCGGCGATCGCCGCCTTCGCCGTGAGAGGGCGGACAACCCGGAATAATTCGCGGAAGCACGCGCGACTGTCCCCTCGGCGGCCCTGCTTGGCCAGCTGTTTCAGGGGTCGCCAGAGCGCGGCGAGCGTTTTTGAAGACGATTCCAGGAGATGCTTCCGCACCGCGGGATCAAACTCCATGCGGGTCGCCGTTCGCGCCAACGGCACCGCGGACGGCGGCGGATTCGCCAGCGCGTTCTTGATCATCGCGACGACCAGACTGCATTTGATGCCCGCCTTGGGGATGACCTGGTTGGCGCCCGCCTCCCATGCCTGTTGCACAATTCCGCCCAGATAGGCATTGGTGAATACCAGCACGGGAAGCTCGGACGGACCGAACTCCGAGCGTATCTGCTGGAGCAACTCCACACCGTTGACTTCCGGCAGCAGGAGATCGAGTAAAACAAGATCCACTCGTCGGTCGTGGAATATTTTCAGCGCGGCGCGGCCGTCGACGGCGACGTCCACGTCAAAACCCTCGGCGCGAAGCTTCTGGGTATAGACATCGGTAATGATCGAATCGTCTTCCACGATCAGAATGCGCTTCATGCGGTTACACTCTCCCTTGTCCCTTGAGGTTTGGTTGCGGTTTCCAGATACGTATCGAGGAATTGTTCCGTCCGGGTAAATTCTTCTTGAACCGCGGCGAAGGCGCGCGGGGCCTCGGCCAACCGACCGGTGTCCCCCATTCGCTCCAACTCGCGCAAGAGTTCCACCATGGGGTTCATACCGCACGTCGCGCTCGAACCGGCGGCGCTATGGGCAATGCGTTTGACATCGGTTGCCGTGCCCGTGGCGATTGCGTCCCGGAGTTTGACAAGCTGTTCCGTTGTCTGGCGAAGATAATGCGCCGCCAACTCCTGTAGCCGTTGCCGGTTGTTGCCGGCCAATTCCAGGAAGAGGTCCATGTCCACGGGCGGGGGTGGGGAGTCGACTTCGGGGGGGGCGACCGCTCCACCACCTGCCCCGGCTGGATCTGGTGGCGAATTGGACAAGGGAATGGAGGCGTCGATTGCCCCGATCGACGTCGATCCTGTTAACCATTTGGCAAGCACGGCTTCCAAATGGGCCACGCGCACCGGCTTGCTCAAAAAATCATCCATGCCCGCCGCCAGGCATTTGTCGCGATCTTCCTTCATGACATGCGCGGTCATGGCAATGATCGGCACGTGTTTCCGGCCGTCTTCCCACCGGCGGATTTCGGCGGCGCATTTGTAGCCGTCCATCTCCGGCATCTGGCAATCCATCAACACCAGGTCATAGGATATCCGGCTGAGCGCTTCCAGGGCCTCGGTGCCATCGGCCACGGCGTCGGCGCCCAGACCCATCTCCCGCACCTGACGCAGCACCACCTTCTGATTGAAGATATTGTCCTCGGCGATCAGCACGCGCGTGCGCCTGCGAACGGCCTCGGGAATGTGCGACGCGGCGGAATTCACGGACAGGTGCGCGCCTTCCGTCAAAATCTCCACGAGGGGTGTCACCCCGCCCGGTTTTTCAAATCGCACCGTGAACCAGAAAGTTGAGCCCTGACCGGGGGTACTGCGGCAGCCAATCTGGCCGCCCATCAGATTGACCAGTTGTTTGCAGATTGCCAAACCCAGGCCCGTGCCGCCGTATCTTCGGGTGGTCGAGGCGTCCACCTGCGAAAACGCCTGGAACAAACACGCGCGGGCCTCTTCGGGAATGCCCACCCCGGCATCCGTAACTTCAAACCGCAGGACCACATCCGTGTCGCGCTCCGCGTCTCTGGTGGCGCGAACTTTGATCTCGCCCTCTTGGGTGAACTTGATGGCGTTGCTGATGAGGTTGGTCAACACCTGCCGCAACCGGCCCGGATCTCCGCAGACCATGTCCGGCACCTCCGGCTCAATGAACGCGGACAACTGCAGGTTTTTGACACGCGCCTGATCCAGCAGCATCATGATAACGTCGTCGACGGCCGTGCGTGGTTCAAAGTCCAGCATTTCAAACTTGAGTTTGCCGGCCTCGATCTTGGAAAAGTCGAGGATGTCATTGATGATCGTGAGCAGCGATTCCCCGCTCATGCGAACGATCTCGACAAACTCCCGTTGCTCGGGCGTCAACTCGGTGTGCAGCAGGATATCCGTCATCCCGATGACGCTGTTCATCGGGGTGCGGATTTCATGGCTCATATTGGCTAGGAATTGCGATTTCAAGCGGGCGGATTCCAGGGCGGCATCGCGCGCCCGGGCGGTCTCCATCTCGCGCTTGCGCTCGGTCATGTCCATCATCGAACTGATCATCCGGATGGCGTGCGCGTCGTGGTCACGCAGGATATATCCCCGGTCGAAAATGTCGGCGTACGAACCGTTCGCGCGGCGAAAACGATATTCGCCGGACCAAAAATCCTCATGGCTCTGGATGCGCGCCTGCAAACTGGTTAGGACGCGCTCCCGGTCGTCGGAGTGTACGTTTTGGATCCACCAATCGTTTGACAGGCCGACCCCCTCCCCATCGTATCCAAAGAGCGTCTGGACGTTGCCGTTCCACCACACGGATCCGGCGTCAATGTTCCAATCCCGCACGGCTTCGTTCGTGGCGCGCGTGAGAATGCGGAACCGCAACTCGCTCTCCTCCAGCAATTGTTCAAGACGTCCCTTTTCATCCATGGCGGATGCCGTGAGGTGGACCCGCCTTCGGAGAAGCACGGCGAGTCCGACCGCCACGGCAACCAGCACGAAGAACCCCGGCAGTAACAACAGTGTGTGCATTCCCATCGCAAGATCTTCAGGATCGAATCAACGGTTCACCAGACTCCGAAAGCCGATTGGCGCGCTCCAACGTATTTTGAATACAGGCGATAAGCTGGTCGGATCGGACGGGTTTGGCCATGTACTCATGATGGCCGATGACGACACGGCCACTCTTCCCGACTTCACTTGGCGTCACGATGCATGTCAGAAACACGATCGGAACGTCCGCCAGAAACGGGGTGCCGTGGATCTTCTCGGCAAGCTCGCTTCCCTCCACGCCGGGCATGCACACATCCAGCAGGATGAGGTCGGGCCTGAATTCCTGAGCGACGTCGAGCGCCTGCGTCGGATCGTTGAGCCCCCGGGCCTCGTAGCGTCCCGATCTCTCAATAATCAGTTTCGCGACGCGCGTGGCATTGGCGTCGTCGTCGATGACAAGAATGCGATGTTTCCTCATACGCATTACCTCTCGGCCGGGAGCTGGTCTCCGCAACGCGCTTGTTCGAGGCCTTTCTCAATGCAGGTAATCAATCGCGCCAATCGCACGGGCTTGGCGACAAAATGGAATCCTCCCCCGGCTGTGCCGTCGCCCACGGCTTCCTGCTCCGAGACAAGCGACGTCAGAAACACGACGGGAGTGCCCTGAAATTCCTCATCGGCGCGAATCAGGAAGGCAACCTCAACGCCCTCCGCGCAGGGCATGCAAATATCCAGGAGAATCAAATCGGGCTTGAACTTGCGAGCCGCTTCGAGCACCCGGGTGGAGTCGTTGACCTCTCGAACCTGGTAGCGGCCGGTCCTCTCCAGGGTCCATTTGATCATCCGCGTCGCCTGAATGTCATCGTCAACTGCCAGAATGCACGCGGTCTTCATGTGGATTTCCTTTCCATGGGGCGCAGATCATTGGGTTCTCCGGTCCCGATATGCTTCTCGATGCAGGCGATCACGCGCTCCAGACGCGCGGGTTTGGCCAGAAAGTGGAACGCACCACGCACGGCGGTGCCGTCCTGGGCTTCGCGTTCGGAAACAATCGAGGTAAGAAAAACGATGGGGATATGGCGGAGCTGTGGATCGTTTCGCAATGTGAAGGCCACGTCGCCACCGTCCCCGTCGATCATGCAGACATCCAGCAGGATCAAATCGGGCTCAAACTCCCGCGCCGCCGATACCGCCTGCGTGGCTCGCGCCTCGGCGCGGACCTCGTAGCCGCCGGTTCTTTCGAGGCCGACCTTTAGCACCCGGGTGCATACCAGGTCGTCGTCAACAACAAGGATTCGTCCTTTACGCATGAGATGGCTCTTTCTTGAAGTATTCCGTGTCGAGTTTGTGGGCGCACTCCCGGCAGACGCCGTGGCTGAAATCGGCGTCGGTCTGCTTGTAGACGTGCGCGTATTTGGCTGTGATTCACTCATACCGGCAACAACACCGCCCTTCCGACCGCTTCGCGCAGGCTGGCGCGGCTGAAAGGCTTGGTTAACATGCGATTCGCCCGCCGGCATTTGTGATCGTCCCCCAATGTGTCTGCAAAACCTGTCACGAGTATGACGGGCATGTCCGGGTCCACCTCCTTGATCGCTTCGGTTAATTGGTCTCCGTTGACTTGGGGCATGGCCCGGTCAGTCAGTACCAGATCAAATTTGCCTGCGCGGAATTTGCTCAGTCCTTCGCAACCGTCGTCGGCGGTCTCCACTGCGTGCCCGTCTGAGATCAGATACTCGGCCTCGATGTTGCGCACCATCGGGTCGTCTTCAACCACCAGGATACGAAGCCGATCATTCTTCGAAAGGACCGGCTCCTTCGCCACGGGGAGCTCGGCTGGCTGGCCCGGAGGGGCGGGCAGGCGAATGGTAAAGGTCGATCCCTTGCCGACCTCGCTGCGAATCCCGATTTCGCCGCCATGTCGCTGGATGATCCCATACACACTGGCCAACCCCAAGCCGGTGCCGGCATCACCTTTCGTGGAAAAGAACGGTTCGAAACAACGCTTTTGGACCTCGTCGGTCATACCCTCACCGGCATCGCTGATCTCCAGAATCACGCCCTCCGTCTGGGTGCTGGTCCGAATGGTAATGACACCCCCTTGGGGCATGGCGTCGACCGCGTTGAATACAAGATTGGTGACCACCTCGCGCAGTTCGGCTTTGTCGGCGAAGACCGACACATTCGGCTGCAGTTCCGTCCGAATCCGGATCGTGATGCCATTCGCCTGGGCTTCCCCCTTCCACTTCGGTTCCGTCAGCGAAACACTTTGCTCGATGAGGGCGTTGAGATTGAAGACCTTGAACATCTCGGTGTCACGGCGTGGTCGGTAGAACTCGCGCAGGCGGCGCACGACCTGGGCGGCATCCAGGACGGCAGTCTTGATCATCTGCAGATGCCCGCGCACCGCCTCGGCGTCTCGAAGCTTGTCGGGGGAGGTCAGCAGCAGTTCGGTGAATCCGAGCACCTTGGAGAGAGCGTTGTTAAAATCGTGGGCCACGCCGCTGGCCATTTGACCCAGGGCGCGCAGTCTTTCCTGCTCCACGATCTGTTGCTGTGTTTCGCGCAACTCCGTCAAGCTCTGTTCCAGGCTGCGGTTGGCGTCCCGCAGGGCCACCTCCGCATCTTTGCGCTCGGTGATGTCCTGAAATGTCAGCACCGCCCCCACAATCCTGTTTCCCTCCTGCATCGGGACGCAGGTGTAGTCAATCGGCACCGTCGAGCCGTCCTTGCACCAGAACACCTCGTCATCCATCCAATGCGCCAACCCATCGCGCAACGTGGCGCAAAGGGAGCAGTCGCCTTTCGGGAACGGTGTCCGGTCCGCGCGGCTGTGATGAAGGGTTTCGTGCAGCGATTTGCCGATCAATTCCCCGGCCTCCCATCCGACAAGTTTCGCCCCGCGCGGGTTGATGAAGTCGATCCTGCCGTTGGCGTCCAACCCGCAGATTCCTTCACCGGCGGCCTCGAGTATGGACTCCATGCGTGAACGGTATTGCTCCAGGGCCTGCTCCGTCAGCCCGCGCTGCCGACGGGACTCCGCCTCACGCAACTCGCGCTCGATGGCGGGGACCAGCCGCGTGAGATTGTCCTTCATAATGTAGTCGTGGGCGCCGGCCTTCATGGCGGCCACGGCCAACTCCTCGCCGATGCTGCCCGACACGACAATGAACGGGATATTGGCATCGTGCTCCCGGCACAGCTTGAGCGCGGCCAGCGAGCTGAACTGTGGCATGCGGTGATCCGAAATGACGATGTCCCACAGTGGTCCATGCGCGAGAGCGGCACGCATGGCTTCCGCGGTCTCGACGCGTTCGTACGTGACCTCGTAGCCTCCTCGTGCCAGAACGCCTTTCAACAGCAGGCAGTCGTCCTCGCTGTCCTCCACAATCATTGCTCGCAGCGGTTTGGTCATGTCAGCTCCGTGGGCACGGCGGGGGTTCGTTCAACACCAGCCAATACAATCCAAGCTGGCGCACCGCCTCGGTGAACTGCGCAAAGTCCACAGGTTTGCGGATGTAACTGTTGGCTCCCAATTGGTATCCGTTGATGAGGTCCTGTTCTTCCTTCGAGGTCGTCAGGATGACCACGGGCAACAACCGCGTCCGCGGATCGGCACGCACGCGCCGCAAGACCTCCAAGCCGTCCATGCGGGGCAGCTTCAGGTCCAGCAACACGATCGCCGGCGGCGGATGGCCGTTGTCCAGAAGGATTTCCACGGCCTCGACCCCGTCGTGCGCGACAACGACCTGGTTGGAGATGTTGTTCTTCTTGAGCGCCCGTAGTGTAAGCGCCTCGTCGTCGGGATTGTCCTCCACCAGCAGGATGGCTTTGTTGTTCATGGCTTGTCTCTTTCAATCGGCACAGGATTCGACGAGCGTCAGTTCGTCTGGCTGCTGGGCACGCTCGGAGACGGGGGCTTCCACGTCAATCGAGTACAGCGCTCCGGTAAGCTTGCGCAGGGCGTCGTACAGGCCTTCAAACAGGTCGGGACGGGCCGCGGTTGGCGCTTGCATGAGGGCTACGAGCATGAGCTCGAGCGTGTGGCCAGGGGATTGCACCTGATGTGCGTTGGCGGCGCTGGCGGCCCGTCCCAAAACACGGATCCGACGCAAGGCCTGCTCGCGGGCCGCGAAGAATGCCCGTTCGTCGAGCGCCTCCTCCAATTCCATCAGGTCGGCCCACAGGGACCGTACCTCGAGTTGGGCCTTGCGTTTGAACTCCGACAACAACGAAGATCGAAACCGGTCGTATGTGTTCATGGTGTCACCTCGTCACGACAGCGTGAAATGGAACGTCGCCCCTTTGCTGACCTCGGCTTGTACCCAGACACGTCCGCCGTGACGCTGGATGATGCGCTGGACGGTGGCCAGCCCGACGCCCGTGCCGGGAAACTCGGTCGTCCCATGCAGCCGCTGAAACGGCGCGAATAGTTTGTCGGCATACTGCATATCGAAGCCCACACCGTCGTCGCGCACGAAGAACGATGAATCCCCATTGATCTGGTTGCGGCCAAATTCGATCGTGGCCCGGGGTTGCTTGGAGGTGTATTTCCAGGCGTTGCCGAGAAGGTTTTCGAGCACCACACGCAGTAGTTGTGGGTCGCCTTCGGCCCTCAAGTCTTCGGCGATTTGCAATGCGACGTGGCGTTGCGGATCGCGCTCGCGCAACTCCCCGGCCACATCGCCGGCGAGTGCGCTGAGATTCACCGGCTCGCGGTGCAGTTCGCTCCGCGACACGCGCGACAGGTTCAACAGACCGTCAATGAGTTGACCCATGCGCTGGCTGCCGGCGCGGATGCGCTGCAGCAGGTTCTTGCCTTCCTCACCGAGCTTGTCCCGGTAATCTTCGAGAAGGGCCTGGCTGAATCCGTCCAGCCCGCGCAACGGGGCGCGCAAGTCGTGCGAGACGGAATAGCAAAAGGCCTCCAGTTCCTTGTTGGCCGTCGCCAATTCGGCGGTGCGCGCGGCCACGCGTTGTTCCAGTTCCGTGTTCAGCTTGTGGACCTCCTCTTCCGCCTGCTTGCGCTGGGTGATGTCGGCGCGGATGGCCACATATTGGCGTGGTTTGCCCTGCTCGTTAAGGAACGGCACGATCGTGGCGTCCACCCAGTAAAAGGAACCGTCCTTGGCCTTGTTCTTGATCTCACCATGCCAGACGCGGCCTTGCGCAATCGTTGTCCAAAGGTTGCGGAAAAACTCCTTGGGGTGATGGCCGGAGTTGATGATGCGGTGATCCTGTCCCATCAACTCGTCGCGTGAATACTTCGAAATCGTGCAAAACTTGTCGTTGACGTAAGTGATCTTGCCTCGGGAATCGGTGATGGCGACGATGGCGTGTTCGTCAAGCGCGGCCTTCAGGTCGCTAATTTCTTTGAAAGACTTCTTCAGTTGTTCTTCGGCCCGCTTGTTCTCGGTAATGTCGCGGGCCACTTTCGACGCGCCGACGATCCGGCCCGTCGAATCCTTGATGGGCGAGACGGTGACCGATACATTGAGGAGCCGTCCATCCTTGGCTCGCCGCACGGTCTCCAAATGCCGCACGCTTTCGCCACATCGGATCTTTTCCAGGATTTGATCCTCCTCGTTCAGTAGTTCCGGAGGAATCAACCGCCGAATCGAGGTGCCGACCATTTCCCCTTCGGAATACCCGAAGATCTTTTCCGCCCCGGCGTTCCAGCTGGTGATCATGCCGTCCAAATCCTTCCCGATGATGGCGTCGTCTGAGGACTTCACAATGGCTGCGAGGTGGGCGGAAGCTATTTCCTCACCGGCGGCGATCTCGGCTTCCAAATTCCCAGTCGGTTGCCGAAGGCCCGCTGTGCGTTTTTTGTTTTCGAGAGTCCACTTCATAGCGCGACCATGAGGGGCTTTTCAGCAGTCACCAAGCCGTGAGGGGTGGAACGCCGCAGAATCAAGGAAAGACAGGAGGCCACCCCAAGTAACCCGTAAGGGAGTTCCCTGAGGAGACGGCGAACGGGGCAGGGACGCTACTGGCTCCGCATCGCCCGCCGGATCTCCAGAAAGGGAGTCGCTCTTGCGTTCGTGCCGGAAGGCAGTTGGGTGGTCAGGGGATGGTGATACTCACGGAACCGGAGAAATTGATAAATCGATCAGTCTCAAAATCGCATCTGAGAGGACAACGGAAAGCCCGGCCTTCGGTGAGCGCCGAACTCACGAAAGTTCTTGAGGCGTTGATGAAGCGCGATCCGCGTCACGCAAGTAATTCTCAATCTGTGAAAGCACGATGGAAAGCCGATGCTGTTCGGAATCCGAAAGTTGCGCCGTCCGTAACCAGTGCCCCATGAACGCCGCCTGCAAACCAAGGATGACGTCGATGAATTTTTGCATCTTGTCCAATTTGCGTTGCATCTGCTTAACGGCCGTGTCATCGGGGGACAGTTTCATAAAACATCTCCTGTTATTCCGGATACTTACGAAGTCTTGCCATGATGGTGCTGGTGCCTGCCGCACCCATCGGATCCTGCTACTTCCAGCGTTTTTGCGCAACGCACATACCTCCGGTTACGGTTGGATGAGGCCGTCTCGCATGGCGTAGCGCACCAACTCGGCGGTATGCTTCAACCCGAGCTTGCGCATGACGTTGGCGCGATGGCTCTCAACCGTTTTGCCGCTGATGCCAAGCGTTGCCGCGATTTGCTTGTTGCTATGGCCTTCGGCGACCAACACGACCACCTCGCGTTCGCGTTTGGTCAAAGCGCCCTCGCCGGCAACCAGATCGGGCTGCGACCTGTCCGGCGGGTGCGTCAACCCGCGCCCGATGGGTTGCAAAGCTTTCAGGCCGTAGAACGGTTCGTGCCGCGCCAGAGCGGCAACGGCGGCCACCAGATGGCGTGCCGCTTCCGACTTCACCACGAGCCCGCGCGCTCCGGCTTCCGTGGCCGCCTGCACGACTGTCAGACCCTCATCAATCGTGAAAATGAGAACCTCGGTCCTGGGACTGACAGTCAAGATCTCTCGGGTTGCTTGCAAGCCATCCATGCCCGGCGCGCCGTCCGCGCCCGACATGTGGATGTCGAGGATAACGACGTGGGGTTGGAGCTCTCGTGCCAGGTCAATGGCGTCACGGCAGGTCGTCGCCTCCCCGCAAATCGTCCAGCCCGGCTGCGCTTCGAGCATGGATCGCAGCCCATGGCGCACCACCTCGTGATCGTCAGCCACAAGAATTCGCAACGCGTTCGTGCCGATCGACTGTACCCCTTCGGTGGTTACGTTCATGGCCTACCTCCTTGTTCGGCTTTGAGTACCCGCGATCGTTCCGACGGTAACTGTAAGCCATCCGTGCGCGACCTGCCAATACCGTGGATTGGGGATGCCACTACTGGTAAACCCTGTGTGCGCGAAAGCGCGCAACGTCCGCCGCGTTAGGGCGTGATGATTTTGTGACGGATGGCGTAGTGCACAAGCTCGGCGACAGAATGCACCCCCAGCTTGTGCATGATATTGGCGCGGTGAGTGTCCACCGTCAGCACGCTGATCTCCAACGCGGAAGCCACTTCCTTGTTGATTTTGCCTTCGGCGAGCAATTGCAACACTTCACGCTCGCGCGAGGTCAACACATTTCCGGGCGGCGGCGCGGCGGCGCCGGTGGGCTTCCGGTCCCGGTAAGCGCGCAGCGCAATCTGGGCGACGTGCGAGGTAAAGTACGTCTCATGATTGCGCAACGCCTGCATCGCCGCTGCCAACTCGCGACCCGTGTCGGATTTCAGCACGTAGCCGTGGGCGCCAATATCGAGAATCTCCCGCACCAGGTCTTCGGTTTCGTGCATGCTGAGAATGAGCACTTGCACATCGGGAACGGCCTTCAGGATTTGGCGCGCGGCTTCCAGCCCATTCAGCTCCGGCATGGAGATGTCCAGGATCGCGATATCCGGCCGGAGTTGTCGCGCCAGAGCCACGACCTCGGCGCCGGTGCCGGCCTCCCCGCAAATCTCGCAGTCCGGTTGGCTCTCCAACAGCGAGCGGATCCCGGCCCGCACCACCTCGTGATCGTCGGCGATCAGGATCCGGAGCGCGCTCATGACGCCACCTTGGTCAGGGGCAGGGTGACGGAGACCGTCGTGCCGTCCGGGCTGCTTTTCATCTTCAAATGTCCGCCCAATTGTTGTACGCGTTCGCGCATCCCCGTGATGCCCACGCCCAAGTCAGTCACAGAACCATTACCCGGCGGTTTCGGCAATCCCCTTCCGGCGTCCCGCACCTCCAGTTGCACATGGGACTGATCCACGATCAGCCGAATCGTAGCTGTGGAACTTCCGGAGTGGCGATGGATATTGCTGAGACCCTCCTGCACGATCCGAAACAGCGCCATTTCAATCTCCTGGGGAAGCCGCGGCAGCTCCGTCGGCACCTCGATCGTGACCTGGATTCCACTGCGACGGGTAAAACCGTCCGCGAACCAGCGCACGGCCGCCGCCAGACCGCGTTCATCCAGCAGTGGTGGATGCAGCAGGTAGGACAACGTGCGGATATCACTCGAGGATCGGTCCAGAAGCGCCAAACTCTCAGCCAGCGCCTGGTGCGCCCGGGCGTCGAGTGTCTCCGCTGATTTGCTGACAAGGGCGAGGTTCATCGCCACGGCAGCCAGTTTTTGGCCCGTCGAATCGTGCAATTCCCGCGCAATCCGCCGGCGTTCCTCGTCCTGCGCCTGCATCAGCTTGACCAAAAGTCGCCGCAACTCCTGTTCTGTCTGTTTGCGCTCGGTGACGTCGCGCACCACGGCGATGACCATCACGCCGCGCTTCCCTGTCAGTGGACTAAGCATGATGTCCACGGGAAACTCACTGCCGTCCTTGCGCTGACCGTAAAGTTGCAGCCCCGTTCCCATCGGGCGCAACTGCGGTGAGCCAACGTAGCCGGCTCGATGCAGCTTGTGACGGCCGCGGAACTGTTCGGACATCAACATCTCCACCGTTTGGCCAATCAGTTCGCTCCGTTGATAGCCAAACATCACCTCGGTCTGGCGGTTGACTCGCTCGATCCGTCCTTCCGCATCCGACACGACGATGGGATCAGGCGCCGATTCAAATAGCGCGCGTTGTCCCTCTTCATTTTCGCGCAGAGCCTCCTCCGCCCGCTGGCGGCTGGCGATTTCCTTCCGCAGATCGGCAACCACTCCCGCCAACTCGGCCGTTCGTTCCCGCACCCGGTCTTCCAATTCGTTAAGCGCCTGACGCAGCGTTTCCTCCGCCCGCCCGCGCGCACTGATGTCGATGATGGCCGTTCGATACATCGTGGCCTGGATTAGGGGATCTCGGATTGGAACACTGTGCAATAGCACCGGAAGCGGATTACGGTCGCGCGCCACCAGGGTCAATTCCGTCGTCACCGGGCCGGTGCCTTGCTGGCATTTCCGCAAATGACCGTGGAACACCCTGAGATCGCCCTTGGCGACCGACACGCTGAACAACGTCCCCAACAATCGCGACCGCTCCCGCCCCAGGATCGTTGCGCCGGTCAGGTTGATCTCGCGGATGTGTCCCGTCCCATCGAGTGTGATGTAACTGATGGGGGCAAAATCATAGAGGTCCGCGTAGCGGTCGCGGGCGGCCTCCAAGAGTTGCTGGGTTTCCCGTAGTTCCTCGTTCTGCGCTTCCAGTTGTTCCTGGTGAACCTGGAGTTCGTGCACGACACGCCGGAACTCGATCTCGCTCTGAACCGTCACCGACGGATTTGGTCCGGCTTGTGCCGGCAAGCCCAGCGGTCTCAGCGATCGCTTCGCCCTGGAGCGCGCGTCTGGTTCAGGCTTTTTCATGCAGTCGACGCTCCGGATCGCGCAGGGTCTCCGCGATGGCAGTGGCGCAGTCGTGGGCCGGCTCGATCAACGCGGCGCTGCGCTTGGCGTCGTCAGGATCCATAACCTTGAGCACCGCGCCGTCGATTTTGTCGTCCACCATCCTGTCCGGTCGGATGCGCAACCAATGCCAACGCCCTTGCCGGTCCTGCACCTCGCGTTCGCACGTACCGAACGTATCGATCACAGCCGGAATTGTATGTCGTCAGCAATAGTCGGGCAAGCTGAAACCAGGGCGATTGCATTTTGATTGTTGAGGGGGGGTGCGGAAGGGATTCTTTGTAAGTGGGCCGGTGGAGCCGGTTTGCGACGACAAGTTTTTGCTTCCGGTTTCGTTGGATTTGTGGTGGAAGATGGGGATGCAAAATCACACCCGTTCTCCACGATCCTTGCAAGCCCACTTCGAAGAATTCCCCGACCCACGCATCGGCCCGGCTAAGCGCCACGAGTTGCTCGATATTCTAATGATTGCCGTCTGCGCCATGCTCTGCGGTGCGGAGGGCTTCACCGAGATCGCCCAGTGCGGTCGGTGCAAAGCCGAGTGGTTCAAACGCTGGCTGGCGTTGCCGCACGGCATCCCCTCGCACGACACGTTCAACCGCGTGTTCGGGCTCATTGATGCGGCGAAGTTCAGGGACTGTTTCCTGGCGTGGACGCAGAGCCTGCGCCACGTCGTCGCTGGTGAATTGGTGGCGCTGGATGGCAAGACGCTGCGGCGCAGTCGGGCGCGCGGGCACGGGCCGATCCACTTGGTGCTGGGACAACTGAAGGTCGACGACAAGAGCAATGAGATCACCGCGCTGCCCACGCTGTTGCGGGCGCTGGAACTGGCCGGCTGTGTGGTGACGGTGGACGCGATGGGCTGCCAAAAGACCGTGGCCAGAGAGATTCACGAGGCCGACGCCGACTACGTGCTGGCACTCAAAGCCAACCAAGGCACGCTGCATGCCGAGGTCCAAGCGTTCTTGGACGATGCCCACGCCCGCCGGTTTGCTGACGTGGCGCACCAGTTTACCGAGACGGTGGAGAAGGATCACGGGCGCATCGAGACCCGCCGCTACTGGGTGAGCGAACAGATTGCGTGGTTGGCCGACAAGCCCCAGTGGGAGGCACTCCGCAGCGTCGGGCTGGTCGAAGCGGTGCGGGAGGTGGCGGGGGTCCTCACCACCCAGCGGCGCTACTATCTCAGTAGCCTGCCGGCACAGGTCGAGCGGTTTGCGGCGGCGGTGCGCGGTCATTGGGAGATTGAGAACTGTGTGCACTGGGTGCTCGATGTGCAGATGGGCGAAGACCGTTGCACCGTGCGCCAGCACAACGCCGCCCAGAACCTGGCGGCCCTACGGGCGTTATGCCTGAACCAACTGCGCCGCGACCAGCAAGTCAAACTCGGCATCCGCGGCAAACAAAAGGCCGCCGGCTGGGACCACCAATACCTCGCCTCCCTGCTCAACTTCTAAATGCAATCGCCCTGATGTAGGGTCGCGTCCTGTGCGCAGGATATTGTCACGGGCTGTTACTACATCGTTCGGGCGGATGGGTGGCGGCTCTGGCGGCTGCCGATGCGCCCCAACTCATGCGCTTGGCCAGTTCGGGGTCGGTCGTCTTGAGGCCGCGCTTGACTTGCCCCACATCGCGTTGGAAAATCACAAGGTAAACGTCGGTGCGGCTCGAACAGCGGGGACAGTCACCAAGAGGAACGAGCGTTGGATGCGTGCGAGTCGTCCGGGCGGCGGTCACGACAACAACGGCAGAAACAGTACAACACAATCGCTTTGCGCGGAGAATTCTTATATAACCCAATCAACTAACGGTCTGCGCCTGTAGCTCAGTTGGATAGAGCATCGGATTTCTAATTCCCGCCGTGGTTTTTAGCCCGTCTTTACTCACGTTTGCTGAAGTACACAAAACGCAATAGCCATAAGGGTTTCATCACCGTTCGACGTTTGCCGTCGTTTGCCTGAAACCACTCAAAGACAGCCACGACATTGCAACAAAGCATTGCAACACGCCGCTGCGATTTTAATGGTTCGCGATAGTTAGGATGTGCATGCGTGCCGCACTGGACTCCGCAGGCTGGAAACAAGCGGGGTGAAGGCAAGAGCACAGCCGCCGATGAATTCACCGAGCCGTGAACGAGGCAGTGGTTGATTGTTATGACACTGACTCTGACGGCTGTGCTCCCGAATGCCTAGAATTGCACGTGAATCCGATAAAACCGCTGGGTCTGGCTTGCCACGCCAGGGTCCGTATACGTCAGGGTTCCGCCGGTGCCCGTTAGGTTGCTGGCAATCGTGCTCCAGGAACCGTTGACGAGATCGTTGTCGGCCTGAACATCGTAGAGGACATTGTTCTCGGACGAGAAATTGAGGACCACATTGGGTTGGCTGATTTGCAGGTTGTAAGCTGTCGGTAGGGTTGGAGCCACCCGGAAGGTCAGCGTGCCGTTGGCATCGAACTCGAAGTACCCGAGGTAGACACCGGCTCCGGTATTGGGTTTCAACTCATAGAAATCCGAGCGCGTGGCGCCGCTGGTAAACGGGCTGGGCGTCTGGTTCTCAATATCGCCCTGTTGGAACGTGCCGGCCAAATCGCCCGCTGATCCCGCGATCGACACGTAGGAACTGGAATCCCCGTCGGGGATGATGACGACGTTGGCCGTGTTGGAAATGGCGTTGGCCGGCGTTCCGCTGCTCCACGGGATGGCGCCCTCGGATGACAGGTAACCGGCCACCGTCGAGATGATGCTGCCGATTGACCCTTGCTGGAAGGTGGTCAGGCTGGTGTAAGGACTGGTCAGCGCCGAGAGGCTGAACCGTGGGTTTGTGAGGAACAACGTGTTCGCCGGCAGGCCATACACCGACGCGCCACGAACGTCGCTGATGACCGCCCAATTCACGGACGCGAGACTTGGAAAGGCCGCGTTCAGTTGGGTCAGGCTAAACTGGTTCGCGCCGGACCCGGTGAAAGTGATGATGGAGCCCGGGGTCGCGCCGATAAACTGCGAGACGGGGCCGATGTCGACCTCGAGGTTGGGTTGACCGGCTTGCCAGAACACCACCAGGACATCGCCGTTGTTATAGTTGAACGGTGCCGCCCAAAGCGGTTGTGCGCCCAGTAGCAGCGCTCCGGCCACGATGGCGGACGAGAATAGAATGTGAGGTTTCATGTCTTGTGTTTTTCTCCTGTTGTTATGGTTCAGACTTGTGAAATGAGTGGTGCCCACGGCGCAGAAGCAGCCAGCGGGCACCGGTGCAGCCGGCGGCCTGACGGGACCTTCGATGGGAGGTGAGTTCCCACGACGGAGGCTGCCGGGATGAGAGATACAGCTCGGGCAGTAAATGACGTGCGGAGGGGACAGGGAAGACCGACAACAACGCCCTCGCCGCTCCGACTTGTTTGTAACGACTGGTCATGTTCCTTTCCGCAACCCGCAAAGGAACTTCCGGTTGACCGGTCAGCCCAAACAACCTTCCCTGTTCAAAGGTCAACCTCCAGTCAGCGCTGGTAGGTACTGTGCACGGCAACTTCGCAGTTCACGAACGACTCTTTCACCGTTTCTTCGTTTTCTACTCGCCAGCCCTCGGGGCCTCACACATGCGAGGTGGTCTTCACTTGGCGGCCCCTCCAAACCAGGAACGGATGAAATTTTCCAGGGACACGCCTGATTCGCGCTCCACCCAATGGCTGCACATACTGCATGGCTCCTGATTGCTGTCAGCCGTCAGGACCACGGTCGCCGCGCCGTCATGTCTGAGGATCAGCACGATTGTCCCGACTGCTGGTTGGACGTAGTGCCCCAGAAGCTGTCTGCGCAACGTGGCCACAACCACGCGTTCTCCATGTTCCGCTTTCGCCCAAAACTCCTTTGTTTGCGGATCGAACGTCACCCCCGGCAATGCAAACACAAACGACTCTTCCTCCACGGGCTCATCCTGGTTGGCATACAGATAGTTGCTGAACCGTACATAGGCACTGAGAGCCTGAGTTTTGCTGTTCCAAACAAGCGAATGCTGAACTGCCTCGGCGTCGGAGTACGTCTTCGCGCGATCCGGACTGGCGATCTTCACTGTGGCAGCCCTCGCGGGAACGACAGCGAAGAACAGCAATAGATATGACCAAGAGTTCTTCATTCCACGGAACACCTATGTGCCAACAAGCTCAAGTCAACGCTCCTCATCATAATTATCCGGCCATTTGCGGACGAAGGTTTCACTCCAGCCGCATCCGTTCGGTCCGCTCAATCCGTGTCACCTGCCCATCGTGCACGATGATCTGTACGACGCCGAAACGCAATGACTCGACCTGCTTCCGCACAATTTCCAGCCACTCCGGTTTCTTGTCTTCATCGTGACGTTTCTCGTTGTCCACTGCATCGATCCCGTCTGGTTGCGGTCACGGTTTGTAGATCTGGTCGAACACGCCGCTATCGGCAAAGTGGATTTTTTGCGCTTTCTGCCAACCGCCGAAGGCCTCGTCCACGGTAAACAAATCCAATTTTGTGAACTGACTGGCATACTTGTCGGCTACGGACTGGAGCCGCGGGCGGTAATAGTGCCTGGCTACAATCTCCTGGCCTTTCTCGGAATACAGATACTCTAGGTACGCCTTGGCGACCTCAAAAGTCCCGTGGTGCAGGGCCACTCGGTCCACAACGCTCACAGACGGTTCCGCAAGAATGCTCACCGAAGGCACGACAATCTCGAACTTGTCCTTGCCGATGCCATTGGCAACCAGCAACGCCTCGTTTTCCCAACCGACGAGAACATCACCGATGCCACGCTCCACGAACGTCGTCGTCGCGCCACGAGCGCCGGTGTCCAGCACCGGCACATTCTTGTAGAACCGGGCAACGAAGTCCTTCGTCTTCTCCAGGTCTCCACCGGTCTTTTTCCAGGCGTAGCCCCACGCCGCAAGATAATTCCAACGCGCCCCACCCGACGTCTTGGGGTTTGGCGTCACCACTGAAATTCCCGGCTTCACGAGGTCGTCCCAGTCCTTGATGCCCTTCGGATTGCCCTTGCGCACGAGGAAGACAATCGTTGACGTGTACGGCGCACTGTTGTTGGGGAGGCGCTTCTGCCAGTCCTTCGGCAATAGTTGCGCCTTTTGATAGATCGAATCCACATCGTAGGCCAGCGCCAAGGTCACGACATCGGCCCCCAGGCCGTCGATCACGCTGCGGGCCTGTTTCCCTGAGCCCCCGTGCGATTGGTTGATGGTGACCCCCCGCCCCGTCTTGTCCTTCCAATACTTCGCGAAGGCGGTGTTGTAATCCTGATACAACTCGCGCGTCGGGTCGTACGACACGTTCAGCAGCGTCACGTCCTTGGCGGCGTGTGCCGAGAGTGTGAACCCCAGGCCGACGGCCAGGCTGGTCAAACGGAGAATCAATTTCTTCATGAATTTGTGCTCTTCATCTGGTTGTTATTGTACCGTCTTAACCCCGGTTCCTCAGAACTTGAGAGTGTTATCTAGTTGCAACCGCACCGCATAATCACCCGAAGGCGAGATCGGATGGGACTGCAGTGGTGGGCGAGCCACGGGATTGAACGGGCTGATTCGCTCCGCAATAAACCCGTTGAACGAAATTTGCCACCAGTCGAACACACTGTAGGTGAGGTTGACGACGTGGCCCTTGATGTCGGTGCCGGCACCGGGAACCGCGTTGCGACTGCCGTAGCCAACGCTGAAATTGTCGTCGACGATCGCATCCCACGTTGAATTGGCCCCCAGGTACTTGTACTCATACCCCAGCGACCATTGTCCCTTGCTCTTGGCCTGGCCGTAAACAGCCTGAAGGGCCCAAGCCGTGGTGTAGTCGCCTCCCGGCGCGTTCTCATACGTCGGCGAGAGGTTTTTCAAGTATTCACCGCCGAGGGTGAGCACGTTGGGAGTTTTCAGGACCGGTTGCGGGCTGATGGTCCACGCAACTTCGCCCAGCCCCTGGATCACGTCGAAGTCCGACAGATAATCGCCGATATACGGGGAATTCGCGTTGACGTTGACGCTGTTGCCCTGGCTTGTCGTGCTGTCACCCGGGACCACATGCTCCAGGTTCTTGGTGACAAAGGAGTCCAAACCCAGGGTAACCCTCAGAGGCACGGGATCGAGGTTCGCTTCGAGACCCACCTCGGAGTCGAACAGGTATGAATCCGCATTTTCACCCTCGGGAATCGGCCCGCTGGTCCCCGCCTGGGGTGTGAAGCTCCCGCCCACCTCGGCGATCACGTACTGGCCGAAATTGCCGAATACCTTGTATTGTTGGTAATCCCCAAATTTGTAAGACAATAATTCCGTGGCGCCCTGGGGTGTGATCTCGGACTTGTAGACCGTTGGGGAGAGAGTCACGGGATGCCAGATTGGCTGGGGTATGATGCCGGCCTCAACCGTGAGCCAGTCCCAGAATGGGGGATGAATCGCCGCATACGCCAGATCGACGACCGCCGCCTTTTTCCGGAAAGAACTACCGAAGGTCGCGTTTTCGCTCTGACCACTGTACGTGCTGCCCGATACGCTGTCCCCCGTGGCGAAGCGCGCGTCGATGTTCGCCCAGTCTTGCACTTTGAGATCCACCCCCAAACGCAGCCGAACACGATAGCGGAGACGGTCGGGTTGGTTGGCTTGAACAGGAGCATCCGGCGACTTTTTCCAATCCTGCGGATTCTCGAAGTCTTCCGCGCGCAACCGCAAGTCACCGTACCACTTCATTTCATTGATCCAACTGCTGGACGTGGTCTTGAGACTCGGAAGGACGGGCGCATTGGCTTTCGCCTCCTTATCCACTTCCCGCTGGCGTTCGAGGATGAGGACCTTCTGTTTGAGTTCTTCCAGTTGCTGGTCCGATGCGCCGGGAGCCGGAGCCGCGGGAGTGGCGGGTGCAGGAGCAAGCTGACGCGCCTTTTCGGCCTGCTCATGGGTAATGATCCCGGCGCGCTCCAGCACGTCGAGTGTCTGATTCAGATCATCGCCATACGACCGCGCGCTGAAGCACAAGGCGCCGCCGACAAGGGTCAGAAGGGTTAACGAGCGTCTCAGCGTTAGTAGTTTCATTTCGTCTTTCCGTTAAGTGCTATGTTCTATTGGAGACCGCCTGCTGCTTCATGGGCACGCGGGCGGGCCCCTTTCGCCCGCCCGCCTGGTGTCCCGTGCCTAATTTGACGCTGGCCAGCCCCCGCCCGGGATGATCACCGTGCCGTCACCCAATCGGTTCACCTGCATGTGGGTCAACGCCACAAATGAGTTGGTGTAGACGGCGTTGCTGGTCTGGAAAACCTCGTTCGTGAGTTGGGCGACCAGGTTGGTGAACAACTCTTCCTGCAGTGAGTTGAGCGCGTTGGTGCCGCTCCGGATCGTGTAGGCGTGGTCGTAGGACCAGATCGGGTAATACCCCAACGCCACGTTGGTCGGCGACGGGTAGTAACCTTCGACGGTAAGAATGAAGTCGTCCGCGTTGGGACTGGGACCGGCAAGGAAGTCGGCGATACCCGCCGTTCCAAGGGTCGCCGGGGTCGAGGCGATCGCCGACACCAGGGACGACGCGGTGGTATAGCCGCTTGTGGGCGTGTACTGGCCACCGACAAAACCGTAGATTTGCGGCGAGCCGACATACGCGAGGTCGATCTCGGGAACAATGCGGGCACCCGCCGTGTTCGAGCGACCAAAATAATAGATGGTCTTGCTCGGACTGCCGTTGGTGGTGAAGAAGTTTTCGGTGAGTTCACCCGAGAACTCGTAGAAGCTGATCGCCTGTTCGCGTGTCAGGTTCGAGAACACCAGATCGCTGTGTCCGACGAACGCAAACGGGACGACCCCGATCACCTGCTCGTGGAACAACGCCACGTTTTGCGGCGGCACCACGCTCCCGGGAAAGATGTCCGAGAAGGACACATTGGCAATGTTGGAGATCAGCGCCGTGCCGCCCCCTTCCGCCAGCGTCCGGGCGAACCCGACCTGATTGGCTTGCGCCAGATCCAGGATGCCCTGCTCCGTGCTGGTGAACCCCAACCGCACGATCACGTTCGTCGTGTTGCCCCCCAGGACTCCGGCGGCCGTGCCTTCCAATGAGATGTGATTGGAATCCGCCACGTTGCTCGAGGTGCTGGCCGCACCGCCATCAAAAATCTGGTAGGCCCGATTGATGACCGCGCTCTTGAACGTCTGCCCGCCCGTAATGTCCAACTCGAGGGCCGTCTGAGCGTGGCTCACGGTCGAAGCCAATCCGCCGATGAGAGCGGCCAGTAGTATTCCCTTTATCTTCATGTTCATTTCTCCTGCTGCATGTGTTTGGTTTATTGTTTCGTTGTTCGTTACTGGCCGGTTCTCGGTCGGCCTATTGTTTCGCTGGCTTGACAATCACGTTAACGAGGGCGTTGGAAACCACCGTGTCGTTCAACTCCGCGACGTAGCGGAACTCGCTATTAGTGGTTTCGTTGAACGTTACATCGAACACCACGGACAGTTTCTCCTTCTTCTTGAGCGTCACGGGCAGCGGCTTCTGCGGCCGTCCGCTGACCAGCGCCACCTCGGCGTTGGGGACGCCGGTTGTCAGCGACTCCACCGCCAGCGTGACCAGGTTCGAGAGGCTGGTGATGGTGTAGATATTCGTGCCGACGTTGGCGATTTCAACCGTGGCCGACTTCGTCACGCTCGGCTTTTTCGCCGTCAACGTGATGGCCTTGGGCCCGGTGACCTTGACGATCGACAGGTCGGGAAACTCGATCACCGGACTGACATTGGTCACTGTCACCGAGGCGGTGGCAGTAATGTTGCTGGCCGCGCCCGCATAGGTCACTGAGGCCGTGTTGGAAATCAGCCCGGTAGACACGGTGCTGACGACGATGGTGGCGCTGGCACCGGCGCTATTGGCGAGATTGCCGACGCTCCAGGTGACCACCCCGCCCGCTTGTGCCGTGGTCCCTTGGTTGGCCAGTGCGGACACGTAACTGACACCGGCAGGCAACG
>Ga0326727_10000607_pt1 | contig 145262 bp, 140 predicted proteins | sample MB2enrmetagenome_FD_207643 | JGI IMG/M metagenome (GOLD analysis project Ga0326727, IMG submission 207643) | Lab enriched peat soil microbial communities from McLean, Ithaca, NY, United States - MB29MY | ecosystem: Environmental > Terrestrial > Soil > Wetlands > Peat | place: USA: New York... | reverse complement strand
AATTCGGATAAAGAACGTCCATGTCTTTCCCTCCTGGTGCGCCGCCGGCTTGGGACCCCCGTCCAAGGAACTCTAGAAAACGCGCTCCCAGGTCGAAGCCGACCCATGGCGCAATCAGGGGTGCTCAGGGATCCCCGGTCCAACTCAGTGACGGGCTCACACGCACCAAGAAACAACCCGACCTCAATGCCGACGACGCCTCAACACCATACCACCAACACGCCCGCAGTTTCATTCACAGCGGGTCGGAAACGCCGGTGGCAAACTCAGCGGAAATTCTCGGTCGCTATGTGGGCGAAAGCTCTGCTTTTGCACAGCTGAAGAACAGCCTTGCCACAGAATATCAAATTGACGAGAAGGTCGTTTCCCAAGAACATCTTAATAAAGCGCGTAATTGGCTGAAGCACTGGAAAAGCGAAGCAGATAGCGAGGAGCATATATTCGATCTTGACGAAGAAGTGCCCTGGTAAACATATATTATTTGTACGACAGCTCCCTTCCGAGCCAAGGCCCTCGCTTTATAAAATGGCTCATCGCTGCCAAACCCGATGCCGTTGACCCTTCCTCCGAAGAACTCGTAAGCTTTCTCAAAAATGTCGCCAGCTTAGCTTAGGCGCTGATGGGCGATGCTTTAAAGAAATGACAAGGGTAGCCGCATGACCTGGAAAACCGCGTTCCGTTCCCTCTACTACCAGGGCGCGCCGGAACCTGAAGACCCGGTGTTGGAACGCGGCAAGGCCGCCCTGCTGGTCATCGACGTGCAGAACACCTACCTGGAACGCCCGGACCGCGCCGCCCTCTCCCCGGAGGAAAAGGCGCGGTTCGATGCCTGGACGCCCTTCCACGAGCGAATGCACGGCGTGGTGATCCCCACCATCGGCAAGCTCATCGCCGCCTTCCGCGATGGCGGGCATGAGGTCATCTTCGCCCGCATCGCCTGCCAAACGCTGGACGGGCGCGACCGCTCTCTGAGCCAAAAGAAGCCCGGCTGGAACAATCTGCTCCTGCCTAAGGACGAGCTTGCCTCGCAGATCGTCCCCGCGCTGGCGCCCCAGGGCGACGAGATCGTGGTGACCAAGACCACCGATTCGGCCCTGACCGGCACCAATCTGCGCCTCATGCTCACCAATCTCGGCATCACCCATGTGGTCTGCGCCGGCATCTTCACCGACCAGTGCGTCGCCTCCACCGTGCGCTCTCTGGCCGATGAGAGTTTCGACGTGATTGTGGTTGAGGATGGCTGCGCCGCCGGAAGCCAAGAGCTGCACCTCAAGGAGCTGGAGATCATCAACATGATCTACTGCGCCGTGATGAGCAGCGATGAGCTTCTGGCTTACCTGCCCCGCTGAATTGCAGGGCCTGGATTGATCCTGATCAAGCGGTCGGCCCGGCGGCGCGGATAGATTCGCAGGCATGATGAAGGACCTGCCCCTCGAAAAAGTCTATCAGTTCATCGAGCCCGGCCCAGTGGTGCTGCTCACCACCCAGGCGCCCAAGGCCAAGCCGAACATCATGGCCTTGTCCTGGCACATGATGATGGAGTTCGAACCGCCGCTGATAGGCTGCGTCGTCAGCGCGGCCAATCACAGCTTCGCGGCGCTGCGCAAAACCAAACAATGCGTCCTCGCCGTGCCTCCGGCGGAGTTGGCGGAAACCGTTGCTGGCGTCGGCAACTGCACCGGCAGCGACACCGACAAGTTCAGCGTGTACAGCCTCACCCCCCTGCCCGCCAACCATGTCGTGGCGCCGCTCGTGGGCGAAGCCATCGTCAACCTTGAGTGCAAGGTGAAGGACACCAGGATGGTGAACGCCTATAACCTGTTCATCCTGGAATGCGTGCAGGCCTGGGAAAACCCCAGGCTGAAAGACGCCAAGACGCTCCACCACTGCGGCTTCGGGCATTTCGCCGTGGATGGCGAGATGATTAAGGTAAAGTCGAAGATGCGTTAGCCAAGCTTCGGAATCAGCCCGCTCGCCTCGGCCACCGCCCGGCTGGCCGCGATCGATTCGCTCACCATCAGCGCCGCCGCCAGGGCGCGCTTGCCAGCCTCGGCATCCACCGCGACCGGCGCGCCGTCCAGGCAGGAGGCAAAAAACGCCTCATGCTCGGCTGAGAGTGCGTCGTGGTCCTGCCAGCCCGCCTGCTCCACGCCGAATTCCTCGAAGCCCGGCAGCTTCATGCCTGTACCGCGCCCAACCAGCGTGAGCTTGCGTGCGGAGAAATCCACGGTCAGGTAGCCGGTCTGCGAGAAGATGCGCATCTTGCGCTCGGTCTTCAGCGAGATCCGGCTGGCCGTGATCGTCGCCACCGCGCCATTGGCGAAACGGATTCGGGCATTGGCGATATCGTCATGCTGGCTGGCCACGGGCGCGCCCACCGCGTCCACGCTCACCACCTCCGAGTCGGTAAGTGCGAGGATCAGATCCAGGTCATGGATCATCAGGTCCAGGATGACCGAGACATCCGTGCCGCGCGGCTTGAAGGGGGCGATGCGCACGGCCTCGATGTATAGCGGTTTGCCCATGCGCGCGCTCACCGCGCCATGCGCCGCGGAAAAGCGCTCCAGATGCCCCACCTGCAAAACCAGCCCTGTCTGCTTGGCCAACTCCACCAACTCGCTCGCCTGCTCCAGCGTCGCGGAAATCGGCTTTTCCACCAGCACATGCTTGCCAGCATTCAAGGCGCGGGCAGCAAGATCGTAATGGAATTCGGCCGGAGCGGCGATCACCACCGCCTGCGCCAGCTGTAAAATCTCCTCAACCGAGCGCACCGGGCACCCAGCCTCCCAGGCCACTGTCTTGGCCCGCTCGGGGTTCGGGTCAGCCAGGCCGATCAGCTTCGCCCGCTTCGCCCCGGCCAGTTTCAATGCGTGGAAGCGGCCAAAATGGCCCGCCCCGATCAAGCCCACTTGCAATCGCTCGCTCATGGCCTCCGTGGTATTCCGCCCCGGGGTTGCGTGCAACGCCTCGCCCGGCCATACCGCATCCGGTTTAGGGAAATTTTGGAGCCACCGTGCTTTACTTCAGCCGCGCCAAGACTTTCGGCATCCTGCTGCTCTGCGGGCTGGGCATTCTGCTCAGCCTGCCGAACCTTTCAGCCCGTCCCAGCTTCTGGCCGGGCTTCCTGCCCTGGAGCCAGGTGCATATGGGACTCGATTTGCGCGGCGGCTCCTATCTGCTGCTGCAGATCGACACCAGCGCGATCGTGAAGCAGGACCTGAACGCCCTGGTCGATGAGACCCGCCAGACCCTGCGCAATGCCCAGCTCGGCTATACCGGGCTGCACGCCGACCTCGCCAACAACCAGGTTGTGCTGCACCCGCTGGAAGGCCAGAGCCAGCAGGACATGACGGCGCTGCAGAAGCTCATCTCCTACGCCCCTGGCTCTTCCAGCCCCAGCGTCGCCCTCTCCACCCTGCCGGACGGCTCCATCTCCATCGCCATCCCGCCCGCCACCCAGGCCGCCCGCAATTCCCAGGCGGTGGAGCAGGCCATCACCATCATCCAACGCCGTATCGACGGCTCGGGCGTGCTCAACCCCTCCATCCAGCGCCAGGGCCAGGACCAGATCGTGGTGCAACTGCCCGGTATCTCGGACCCGGACCGCGTGAAGACCCTGATCGGCACCACCGCGCACATGACCTTCCAGATGGTCGATTCCACCGCCGCCCCCGGCCCCATGGCCCCGCTGGGCGACGAGCAGCTGCCGATGGCCGACAACCCGCAGCAGATGATGGACGTGTACGCCAACGTCGCCGTGGACGGCGCCAGCCTGGAGAACGCACAGGCCAGCACCGACCCGCAAACCGGCCAGTGGGTGGTGAACTTCACCCTGAATGCGCTTGGCGCCCGGCAATTCGCCGATGTCACCACCGCCAATGTCGGCAAGCTGTTCGCCATCGTGCTGGACGGCAAGATCATCGAAGCCCCGGTAATCCGCGAGCCGATCACCGGCGGTTCCGGCCAGATCTCCGGCAATTTCACCCCTCAATCCGCCACCGACCTCGCGCTGCTGCTGCGCGCGGGCGCCCTGCCCGCGCCGCTGAACATTGTGGAGGAACAGAGCGTGGGGCCTGAGCTGGGGGCGGATGCCATCCGCAACGGCGCGATGGCGCTGGGGGCGGGCTTCGTCCTGGTGCTCGTCTTCATGGCCACGTTCTATGGGCTGTTCGGCTGGTTCGCGAATGTCGCGCTGGTGATGAACCTGTTCCTGATGCTCGCCATCCTCTCGGTGATGGGCGCCACGCTCACCCTGCCTGGCATGGCCGGCATCCTGCTCACGCTCGGCATGGCGGTGGACGCCAACGTGCTCATCAACGAGCGCGTGCGCGAGGAGGTGAAGAACGGCCGCAAGCCGCTTGCAGCACTTGAGGCCGGGTACAAGCGCGCCTACGGCACCATCATCGACAGTAACGTGACCACCCTGCTCGCCCACGTCACGCTGTTCATCTTCGGCTCGCCCCCGGTGCGCGGCTTCGCCGTCACCATCTGCGCCGGCATCGTCACCACCATGTTCACCGCCACGGTGCTGGTGCGGCTCATTACCTCCCGCTGGTACGTGTCCCGCCGCCCGGCCACCCTTCCCGTCTGAGGAGCAACGATGTTCTACCGGCCCATGTTCCGCTTTGTCCCGGACGGAACAAAAATCCGCTTCATGAACGGGCGCTTCGCGGGGTTGGTCACCTCTGCGGTGCTGTCCACAGCCTCCATCTTCCTGTTCTTCTATCCAGGGCTGAACCTTGGGCTGGATTTCCGCGGCGGCGTGGTGCTGCAGGTGCAGACGCAGCAGACCGCGGACTTCCCCGCCCTGCGCGCGGCTCTGGCCAATGCCGGGCTCAAGGATGCGTCGCTCCAGGCCTTCGGCCAGGGCGGCAAGGGCGTTCTCATCAGCCTGGAAAGCCGCGACAACGCCGCCGCCACGCAGACCTCCATCCAGGAGGCGGAGAGCGCCCTGGCCAAGGCCGCGCCGGGCTCGAAGATCCTCTCCACCCAGGCCATTGGCGCTTCGGTCTCGCAACAGCTCTTCGCACAAGGGTTGGAGGCCCTGGGCCTGAGCTTCGTGATGATCCTCGCCTATATCTGGTTCCGGTTCGAGTGGCAGTTCGCCGTCGGCGCCGTGGCCACACTGGTGCTGGATACAACCAAGACCATCGGCTTCATGGTCCTCACCCGCATCCCGTTCGACCTGGTGACCATCGCGGCCATCCTTACCATTATCGGCTACTCCACCAACGACAAGGTGGTGGTGTACGACCGCGTCCGCGAAAACCTGCGCAAATATAAGTCAATGCACCTGCGCGAGCTGATCGACCTCTCGATCAACGAGACGCTGAACCGTACCCTGGGCACCTCCGGCACCGTGTTCCTGGCAGCGCTTCCGCTGGCGCTGTTCGGCGGGCACGCACTCTCGGGCTTTGCCTGGATCATGCTGTTCGGCATCGTCGTTGGCACCTCCTCCTCCATCTTCATCGCGGCACCGATCCTGCTTTTCCTGGGTGAGCACCGCCTGCGCCGCAGCGCTGCGCCGGTGAAAGTTACCGCCAAATAAATATTTAGATTTTAGTAATGGTTTTTGTCGCATTCAACGCGGATACATGCTACATTCGCGTTGGAAATGCATATTTTTACGAAAATTTAGACGGTGCCGTACGACCCGCCAGATCCGGCATTACTGGCGTCGGTGCGCATTTCCTATCAGCCGATCGTCAGGTTGGCCGACGGGGGCATCGACCATGTGGAAGTCCTGGCCCGCACTGCCGCCGATGACGGCACGATCCACGGGCCAGAGGACATCCTCAACGCCATGACCAGCGGCGCAAGTGCGATTTGCCTGACCGAGGCGATCATCGAGCGCACGCTGGATGAATATGAGAGGTTCGACTTCGCCGCGCATGCCCTGCCGCTGGCGTTCAACCTGAGGCTGGATGCGATGCTTTACCCCGGCCTCACCACGCTGGTGGACAGCCTGCGCGTGCGCTGCGGGCTCGCGCCTGACCTACTGCGCTTCGAACTTACCGAGGACCAGCCGGTACACAACCTCACTGCCGCCCGCGCCGTCATCACCGACCTGCGCGATGCCGGCTACGGCCTGGCGCTGGACGACATCACCCCGGACATGCCCTATCTCGCCGCGCTGCTGGACATGCCGGTCCGGGCCATCAAGCTCGACCGTAGCGTGGTCACCTCATCCCAGCCCGCGGCACAGAGCTTCATTCGCAGCATGGTGGCACAGGCCAGCGCCCGGCAGCAGGAGATCGTCGCCGAGGGCATAGAAACCCGGGCCCAGCAAGAGACCATGCGGGAAAGCCAGGTGACGCACGGCCAGGGCTATCTGTTCTCTCGCCCCCTGACCGCCAGAACCTTACGCGCCTATCTGAACGCTCGGTAGAGCAACTCGCCGCATGCCGAACCGGCGCATCGAGTCGGTATAGAAGTACGACAGGTCCCCGCCGCTTTCCGTCCTCACCCCTTCCAGCGGACGCATCAATGCCACCGTGTCCGGGTGCGGAACGGTGTCCGGCTCGTGTTCCTCCACAATCCCTTCCGCCTTCAGCTTGAGAATGTGCGCCAGCACGTTGCGCTGCGCGGCACCTTTCAGGAAGAGGTCGGACTTGTGGTAGAGCTTGGCCGCCAGCGCCGCCACGGCCCAGTCCTGCTGCTGCAGCTCGGCGACAATGGTACGCTCACGGTACTGCCGGTGCGCCAACATGTCGGCCACCAGGATTCGCGGCTCGGTAAGCAGCGGTCCATGACCGCTGAGATAGATGTCGTCATCGCGCGCGAGCAACTTCTCCAGCGAGCGATAATAGGCCAACATGTCGCCGTCCGGCGGGCTGACGATGGAGGATGACCAGGACATCACATGGTCGCCGCTGAACAGGATCTTCCGCCCGTTCTCGGCATAATACTCAAAGCAGAGATGGTCCGCGGCATGGCCCGGCGTATGCAGCGCGGTAAGCCCGGCCACGTGGGCGCCGTCATCAAGCGGAAAATCAGGCTTGATCCGGGGATGGATGCAGTCTCGGAAGCCATAGACCGGCGCCCCGGTCGCCGCGGACAAGCCCGGAACGGCCCCGCAATGGTCGCCATGGGTGTGGGTAAGCACAAGCCGCCGGATTGGCTTCTCCCCGGCGGCGGCCAGCACGTCCTGCACATGCTTGGCGCTGTTGGGCCCGGGGTCGATTACCGTCACCCCATCCGCCTCGTCTATGAGGTAGGTGTTGGTGCCATGATAGGTCATCACGCCGGGGTTCTCCGCGACCACACGGCGGATGCCCGGCAACACGCTCAACGCAACGCCGCGGGGCGGCTCAACTTCTTGGAGAAACGCCATGGCCGCATCATGCATGCGGACCATGGCTTAGGCAATCATTCAGCCAAAGGCGTACAGCAGCCAGAGCACGGCGAACACCGCGACCACGCAGACCACGCCCAGAACGGCGATGGCAACGTTATGGCTGGCGGGAGCGCGGCTCACGGCATGGTGTGGCGGATCGTGCTTCTCGCGTGTGTGAAGGGTTGGAAAATCTTTTACGGTCATTGTCTTATGTCCCGAACTTAGAAGCCTTCCCGGCCTGCCTTACCGGGGCGCCTGGATTGTTTCCTGGCCGAATTATGCTCCCGAAGCCTCTTGAAATGCAACAAAAACCAGCGGGTAGCCTGGCGGCCATTGCGCCCGTCCGCAGGCCCGCTACTCTGCCGCGCATGACTCAAGACCCGGATGCAAGCCTGCGCGTCTCGCTCAACCGCCACAGGCTATTCGCCAGCGCCCTGCTGGTCATGATGGCGGCCCTTGCCCTGCTTGGCTACTATCTGCCGCCTTCGCCCTGGACCTCCCTGCTGCGCGACGCGGCGAAGGCCGGGTTTATCGGCGGCGTGGCGGACTGGTTCGCTGTCACAGCGCTGTTCCGCCACCCGCTGGGCCTGCCGATTCCGCACACCGCCATCCTCCCGGCGCAGAAGGAGCGCCTTGGCAACGCGCTGGGCCGCTTCGTCGCCAACCATGTCTTCACCGAGGCGGACATCCGCAAGGTGCTGGGCAATATCGATTTCCCGGCGATCCTACGGCGCTTCCTCGCCGACCGCACAACCACCCGCCCGCTGGCCGAGGCGCTGGCGGGCATGCTGCCCAAGCTGCTGGCCAGTATCGAGGATGGCCGCGCCCGGCGCCTTCTGGCCCGGCTGCTGCCCAAGCTGGCCGGCGGACGGGCGGCGGGCATAGTGGTGGCCCGTGCCCTGGCCGGGCTTGTGGAGGGTGGCCGCCACCAGGAAGTGTTTTCTTTTATTCTTAATCAGTTGAAGGAAACTCTTGCCAATCGGGAAGAGGTTCTGCGCGAGGCGATCAAGGAACGCGTGCGCGAGCAGGGCGGCAAGCTGGTGGGGTGGGCGCTAGGCGCCACCGTGGCCAACCGGGTTTTGAGCGCGGTGAACACGGAGCTGGACCGCATCAACCCGGACAGTTCCGAAATGCGCGAGGCCTTCGACGAATGGGTGCACCACGAGATCACCCGCATGGAGACCGACCCCGAGCGCGCCGCCGAGCTGGGCCGCGCGCTGCGGGGCGTGCTGGCGCATGACACTGTGCAAGCCTGGGCCTGGGATGTCTGGGCCCGCATGCGCCGCGCCCTGGAACTGGACGCCGCCAACCCGCACGGACGCTCGGTGGCGGTGATCGAGGCGGCGCTGGGGAACCTGAGCGATGTGCTGGAGAAGGACCCAGCGGCGCAAGCGCGGGTGAATGCCGCGTTCCAGGCCCTGGTGCTGCGTCTGCTGCCCGGGGCGCAGGCCGAGGGGGCCAAGTTCATCGGCCAGGTGGTCGGCACCTGGGATGCCGCAACCATCACCGAAAAGCTGGAACTGCGCGTCGGCAAGGACCTGCAATACATCCGTGTCAACGGCACGCTGGTCGGCTTCCTCCTGGGTGCGGCGATCAACTTGGCGCTGGCGGCGCTGCATCTGGGCTGAAACACATAGGAGACCTGAACGGTCCCGGTTTCACTTGGATCAGACGGCTTCATGAGCTATCTGGGGCGGCATGAAACACCTCTCCACCGCTGCACTGCTTGCTTTGCTGCCCACGCTTGCCTTCGCCGAGGCCCCCAGCCCGCTCGGTGCCAGTGGCGGCAAGTTCGGCGACTGGACGGCCGCCACCTTTGGCACCGGCGCGGCAACAGTCTGCTACGCCTTCACCACCCCGCAGATCTCCAAGCCAAACTGGAAAACCCGCGGCAAGGCGATGCTGACCGTGACCGAGCGCAGCGGCGTGCGCGATGAGGTAACGCTGACGCCGGGCTATACTTATCCCCAGAAAGCTACGGTGAGCCTGACCATCGGCAAGCAGAACCTGCCGTTCTACATCTCCGGGGGCACCGCCTTCACCACTGACGGCGCGCAGATCATCGCTGCCTTCCGCAAAGCTGATTCCGCAACGGCGAAATCCACCGGCCCGCACGGCCACCCGGTTGAAGACCAGTTCTCCCTCACCGGCTTCTCCGCCGCCTACGCCGCGATCACGCACGCATGTCCGTAACCGATCTCACCGCCGCCGAGCGCGAGCGGATTCTCGCTAAGGCAGCGCATTTCTCGCCGCCCGATTACGTGCTGCCCGATGGCCGGCGCGACCTCGTGGGCCTCTCGCGCGAGGAACTCATCGCCGAGATGGAAGCCTTCGGCGAGAAACCCTTCCGCGCCAAGCAGCTTTGGCACTGGATCTATCACCAGGGCGTGCGCGACTTCTCGGCCATGAGCAGCATCGCCCGGCCGCTGCAGGAGAAGCTGGCGCAAAAATTCATCATCGGCCGGCCGGAGGTGGCAACGGACCAGCTCTCCAAGGACGAAACGCGCAAGTTCCTGTTCCGCTTCCGCGACCATGAGGCCGTAGAGACGGTGTACATCCCCGACCGGCAGGAAGACCGGGGCGCCGTGTGCCTCTCCTCCCAGGTGGGCTGCACCCTCTCCTGCCGCTTCTGCCATACCGGCACGCAGCGCTTGGCGCGCAACCTCTCGGCGGCGGAAATCGTCGGGCAGTTCATGGCTGCGCGGGACGCCTATGGCGAATGGCCCAGCCCCAAGGGCGACACGCCGCGTTTGCTGAGCACCATCGTGCTGATGGGCATGGGCGAGCCGCTGTATAATTACGAGAACGTGGCGAAAGCCATGAAGATCATCATGGATGGCGAGGGCATCGCGCTTTCGCGCCGCCGCATCACGCTCTCCACCTCGGGCGTGGTGCCGATGATGGACCGTGCTGGCGAAGAGCTTGGCGTGAACCTCGCCGTGTCGCTGCATGCGGTGACGGATGAGTTGCGTGACGAGCTGGTGCCGCTGAACCGCAAATACCCCATCAAGGAGGTCATCGAGGCCTGCCGCCGCTATCCCGGTGCAAGCAACGCGCGGCGCATCACTTTCGAGTACATCATGCTGCGCGGCATCAACGACTCCGAGGCCGATGCGCGGGCGCTGGTGAAGCTGATCGCGGGCCTGCCTGCCAAGGTGAACCTGATCCCCTTCAACCCCTGGCCGGGCAGCGCCTACCAGCCCAGCACGCCGGAGCAGTTGAAGAAATTCGCGGCCATCGTGATGAACGCGGGCTATGCCTCGCCCATCCGCACCCCGCGCGGGCGGGACATTCTGGCCGCCTGCGGGCAGCTGAAGAGCGCGGTGGAGAAAGGCGAGGCGGCTTAGGCCTCACAGCGATGACGACCCAACAGAATTTGCCGGCCTCCACCATGCACCGCGCCGGTGGGGAGCGCATATCCTACATCATACGCTGCGTCGTGGCGGCTTGTCTTGCTTACGAGGCCGCACGCCTTGCGGGCTTGAGCGATACTGTCTGGGCGCCCATTTCCGCGCTGGTGGTCTCACAGGAGACGCACACCGCCACCATCGGCGCCGTTACAGGACGCTGCATAGGCACACTCGCAGGTGCCTTGGTGGCGCTGCTGGTGAGCCTGGGCGGCAACGCCGTTCATCTTCCGCTGATTCTGCAACTCGCTCTGGCCGTGGCCCTGTCGGCCTGCCTCTCCATCGGACGCCCCCACCTCCGCGTCGCCACCTGGACGGTGGCCATCGTCCTGTTCAATGCGGGGGTTGGACAATCCACCGTCATGGTCGCCACCGACCGTGCATTGGACGTCATCCTGGGCGCGATCAGCGGCGGGCTGACGGCGGCGCTGGCGGAAAGACTGCGTGCACGTATCTGCCGGGCCCGCCCCTTTGGGTCCCGCGACGCAAAGCCTGATTTCGCCGGGGACTGAACCCCGCGCAGGCGAGATATTCTGGCCGCCTGCGGGCAGCTCAAGAGCGCGGTGGAGAAAGGCGAAGCGGCGTAAGGCTTACGCCCTCTCGTCGAGAACCCTCACCATCCGCGCCAGCATGCCGTTCACAGGGGCGGGGATGCCAAGCTCCTGCCCCATCACCACCACCGATTCGCCGAGCATCCCGTTCTCGGTATGCCGCCCCGCCTCCACATCCTGCAGCATGGAGGTTTTTTGCTCCGCTGCCAGGCGGTCGAGGATGGGGAAGATCGCCTCGATATCCTCCGTCGTCAGGCCGATGCCCTTGGCTTGGGCGATGTTCACCACCTCCCCGCAGGCATCGCGCACTAAGCCGCGCAGGGTCTCACCGGCAAAGGCGGCGTAGCTAACGCGCAGAATCGCGGAGAGCTGGTTCACCCCCACGTTCAACATGAACTTCCACCACAGCTCGCGCAGCATGTCCGTGGGCACGCGGCAATTTATCCCGGCGCGGCGGAACAGTCCCTGCACCGCGGCCACACGCGGGGAGATCCCGTCGTTGCGGGCTTCGCCAAAGACAATGGTGCCGGGCTTGGAATAGCGCACCTCCTGGCCCTGGCGCACCGCGTCCACCTCCACCACGAAGGCGTAGAGCAGCTTTTCCATGCCGAACGCCCGGCCCAGCACGATCTCGCTGTCGATCCCGTTCATCAGCGAGAGGATCACCGTCTGCGGCCCGACGAAGGGGCGCAGAGTCTCTATCGCCTCGGACAATTGCTGCCATTTTACGGATACGATGATGAGATCCGCCACTGGCGCGGCCTCGCCGGGCGTGAGGTAGGAGAGCGCAAAATCTTCTCCGTTCACCCGCACGCCCCGCGCCCGGTAGCGTGCCACGCGGGCGGCATCCGCCACCACGCGCAGGCCGTACGGCGCCAGCGATTTCGCATAAATCGTGCCGAGCGCGCCCAGTCCGCAGAGGTAGATATTCCGCATTACGAGCCCATATCACCGCAATACGGGCCAGGAAAAGCCAGAATTCAGCCACAACCGGCCAAGCATAACCCCTTGGCGGACCTGCAAAGGGCTGCGGCTGACAACAGCTGAAGGAGCAAAAGCATGGCGGTGTATCTCATCACTGGCGGGGCGCGCGGTATTGGCGCCGGCATTGCGCGGAGGCTGGTGGCGGCGGGCGGCACGGTGATCATCGCCGACATGGAGAAGACCAAGGTGGACGGCGCGCGCAGCGTGATGTGCGACGTGTCGGACGAGGCCCAGGTGGCCAGCCTGCTCATGGGCATCGAGACTCTGGAGGGCCAGCTCAACGGCCTTGTCTGCAATCCCGGGTGCATGGTCCGCAACCCGGTGGAGAGGATGACGCTCGAGGAGTGGAACAGCGTGCTGGCGACGAACTTTACCAGCACCTTCTTGCTGGTAAAGGCGGCTGCCCCCCTGCTGCGCGCGGCCACGGGGGCGGTGGTCACCATCACCTCCACCCGCGCGCAAATACCCGGGCCGGATACCGAGGCTTACGCCGCCTCCAAGCGCAGGCTGCTGGCTCTCACCCGCGCCCTCGCCGTCTCACTCGGCCCGGAAATCCGCGTGAACTGCATCTCCCCAGGCTGGACCGACACCGGACATGACAAGCTCGCCCCCGGGGACCACGGCCAGCCCCCTGCCGGACGGGTCGGCACGGCGGAGGACCTCGCAGAGCTGGCGGCGTTTCTGCTCAGCGACAAGGCCGGGTTCGTCACCGGCGCGGAATTCATCGCCGATGGCGGTTTGACGCGGAAAATGATCTACGCCGATTGAAGTCTTGACTAAGACTGTATTTCGATATATCGAAACTGTATCTACAGTACAGTTGGAGATGAGGCATGCGTTTTTTCCGAAATCATGAACATCATGGCGAGTGCCGCCGGTTCGTCCGAGGCGAGGGCCATGGCCGCCATTTCGGCCGCGGCGGGCGGCTCGGGCGCTTCCTGGAACATGGCGACCTGCGCCTGCTCGTGCTGCATCTGCTGAGCCAGCAGCCGCGCCATGGGTACGAAATCATCAAGGAGATCGAGGATCTGACCGGCGGTGCCTATGCGCCGAGTCCAGGCGTGGTCTACCCCACCCTCACCATGCTTGAAGAGCTGGGCCAGGCCGAAGCCGCCGCCGAAGGCAGCAAAAAGCTCTACAGCATTACCGAGACCGGGCGCGAGGCGCTGGCGAAGAACCAGCCGGGGCTGGACGCCATTCTGGCGCGCTTGCGGAGCGCTCCGCCCCGTGAAGCCGCGCTGCCGGTGATGCGGGCGATGGAGAACCTGAAGACCGCGCTACGGCTGAAGCTGGGCGCACGCGCAGCGGCGCCGGAGACCGTGCGGCTCATCGCTGAAGTGTTGGACGAAGCCGCCCGCAAGATAGACCAGGCCTGACCCATGAATGCAACGGCGAGCATCCCCACCGAACATGCCAAGCGCTATCTCGGACAGTTCGTGAAGCATTTTTCACACAAACTGCCCTTCACCCGCTGGGAGACAAACGAGCACCGCGAGGTGGAATTCCCGATCGGCCTGTGCATGCTGGATGCCGATGAGACCCGGCTTTCCATCATCCTCAACGCCGGCTCGGCAGAGGACATGACCGCGCTGCGGGATGTGGTGGAGCGGCACCTGCTGCGCTTCTCCTTCCGCGAGCCTCTAGCCATAGAGTGGCGAAGCTGACGATGTTGGCGCGGGTGGCGCTTAATGCTACCCGCGCTGCGTGAAGACATTCTTGAAATCGGTTCCTGTGCAGGCGGCGCTGGCGTGGCTCACGGCGGGGTATGTCAACCTCATCCTGGTCACGCAACGCTGGCGCGTGGAGGGCCAGGAAAACCTGCGCGTACCGCTGAGCGAGCCCGTCATCGCGGCTCTGTGGCATGAGTCCCTGCCCGCCGCGTCCGTGTTGTGGCGTTTCGTGCGGCGCCTGGGCATGCGGCGCAAGGTGGTCGTGCTGGCCAGCCGCCACCGCGACGGCCAGATGATTGGCAATGTCATGCGCCATCTGGGTATGGGACTGGTCTCCGGCTCATCCTCGCGCGGCGGGGCCGTGGCAGCGGACGCCCTGACCCAAGCCCTGGCGGCGGGAAACCACGTGGCGCTGACGCCGGATGGCCCGCGTGGCCCGCGCCGCGTGGCGGCCCCGGGCGTGGCGCGGCTCGCGGCGCTGAGCGGAGCCAAGGTGCTGCCGTTCGGCGTCTGGACCTCCCGCGCCATCACCCTGAACAGCTGGGACAAGATGCGCCTGCCTTTGCCCTTCGGGCGCGGGGTTCTCGTGGTCGGCGCGCCGATCTCGGTGGAAGGCGACTGGGAGGACGCACTGCAGGGCATCCAGGCGGCACTGAACACGGCGCAGGACAAGGCCGCCGCCGGATGATGACACTGCGCCTCTACACCGCCACCACCACCCTCGCAGCGCCCTTATTGCGGCGCATGCTGCGGGGGCGCGCCGCGCGGGGCAAGGAAATTACCGCGCGCCTGCCCGAGCGCGAGGGCATCACCACCCTGCCCCGGCCGGAGGGCCGGCTCGTCTGGCTGCATGCGGCGAGCGTGGGGGAAACGATGTCCGTCCTGCCCGTGGTGCGCGAACTGACGGCGCGAGGGCCGGTGCTGCTTACCACCGGCACGGTCACCTCGACCAAGCTGGCGGCAGAGCGCATGCCCGTGGGCGCGCTGCACCAGTTCGTGCCGCTGGACGTGCCCGCCTGGGTGGCCCGCTTCCTCGACCATTGGCGGCCGGACACAGCGGTATTCGTGGAAAGCGAGATCTGGCCCAACCTGCTGCGTGGCTGCGATGCGCGGGGCATCAGGCGCGTGCTCCTGAACGCACGTATCTCTGCGCGCTCCACCGCCAACTGGCGGCACGCCCCGGACCTCGCCAAAACCCTGCTCGGCGGCTATGCCGCCATCCATGCCCAGTCCGCCGCCGACGCCGCGAACTTCCGCACCCTTGGCGCCCCGAACGTGCTGGAGTGGGGCAATCTGAAATTCTTCGCTGCCCCCCTGCCGGTGGATGACGCGGCGCTGGCGGCGCTGCGCGCGCAGATCCCCGGCCCGGTCTGGCTCGCGGCCAGCACGCATCCGGGCGAAGAGGAATTGGTTGCCGCGGCCCATGCAACGCTGCTGGCCGAATACCCGAAACTCATCACCATCATCGTTCCGCGCCACCCGGAGCGCGGCGCGGAGGTGGCGGCACTCTGCGGCAATGCGCCAAGGCGCTGCTTGGGGCAAACGCCGGTGCCGGGCAAAATCTACGTCGCGGACACGTTGGGCGAGCTTGGCCTGTTCTTCCGCCTCGCCCCCTTCGCCTTCATCGGCAATTCGCTGGCCGGGTTTGGCGGACACAACATCATCGAACCCGCACTCCTGGCGCGCCCAGTGCTGGCCGGGCCGCATCTGGAGAACTTCACCGAGGCTGCCCAGCGCCTCACCGAGGCCAAGGCCCTGGTGCAGGTGGCCGATGCCGCCGCCCTGGCCGAGGCGGCGCGGGCCTGGCTAACGGCACCCGAGGCGGCGCGCGCCGCCGGTGAGCGGGCCGCCGTCTGCTTTGCCGATGCCGCGCATCTGCCCGCGCGTCTCGCCGGGCTGATTCTGGACGGTGCTGCATGAAGGCCCCAGCATTCTGGACCAAGCGCGGCCTGCTCGCGCAGTTGCTGCGGCCCTTCAGCATCATCACGCGCATCGTCACGGCGCGGCGGGTCAGCCGCCCAGGCTTCGCGCCTGGTATCAAGGTCATCTGCATCGGCAATGCAGGCGTCGGCGGCGCGGGCAAAACCATCGTGGCGCTGGACGTGCTCTGGCGCATCCCCGGCGCCTTCGCCCTCACGCGCGGCTATGGCGGCACGCTGGCCGGGCCGGTGCTGGTGAACAGATCCGTGCATACGGCCGAGCTGGTGGGCGACGAGGCGCTGCTCCTGTCCCAGATGGCACCCACCGTGGTGGCGCGGGACCGCGCCGCCGGGGCGCGCCTCGCCTTGGCCGAAGAGGCCACAGCCATCGTCATGGATGACGGGCTGCAAAACCCGACACTGCGGAAAGACCTCTCGCTCCTGGTTATCGACGGCGGCTACGGCTTCGGCAACGGGCTGCTGCTGCCAGCCGGGCCACTGCGCGAACCGGTTGCCGCCGCCGCCGCCCGTTGCCAGGCCGCCGTGCTCATCGGCGACGACGAGACCGGCGCGCTGGCCGCCCTGCCCCCGGACTTGCCGGTGTTGCGGGCCGCGCTGGTGCCCGATTGCGCCCAGCCGCTGGAACGACGCCGGGTGATCGCCTTCGCGGGCATCGGCCGGCCGGAGAAGTTCTTCCGCTCTGTGCTCTCCCTCGGCGCCGAGATCATCAACCGCCATGCCCTACCTGACCACCACGCCTACACCACGCGGGACGTGACCGCCCTGCTAGCCGAGGCCGCCAATACAGGAGCGCGGCTGGTTACGACGGAGAAGGACTACGTGAAACTGCCGCCGCCATTGCGCAGTGCCTGCGTGGTGGTGCGCGCCAAACTCGCCTGGGAGGACGCCTCCGCCTTGGAAAAACTGCTGCGATGAGCAAAGAGAAAATCAAACTCGGGCACCGGCTGGAGGCCGCCGTGGTGTGGGCGCTGATCAAAGCACTTCAACCCTTCCGCCCGGAGACCGCCTCTCGCATTGGCGGCGCGGTGGCGGGGGCCATCGGCCCGCTGATCCCGACTTCCGAAATCGCGGACAAGAACCTCCGCCTCGCCATGCCGGAACTCTCCGCTGCGGAGCGCAAGAAGATCGTCAAGGAATGCTGGCAGAACCTCGGCCAGACGGCGGCAGAGCTGGTGCGCATCGGCGCCATCAAGGAAACCGAGAGCGGCCCAGGCTACAATCTTTTCGGCTGGGAGGAGAATGTCGTGCCCGCGCTCAAAAAGGGCGGGCCGTCGATCTTCTTCACCGGGCATATCGGCAATTGGGAAATCTTGCCGCAAGCTGCTTTCGCCCATGGGGTGGATATCGGGTTCATGTACCGCGCGGCCTCCAACCCGCTGGTAAACGACATGATCCTGCGCCTGCGAGAGGCGAATTCCGGCCGCAAGGTGGCGATGTTCCCGAAAGGCGCGGCGGGCGGGCGGGCGGCCTATGCGCACATGCTCAAGGGTGGGCATCTCGGCCTTCTGGTTGACCAGAAGCTGGATACTGGCATCTCCGCGCCATTATTCGGCCATGAGGCGATGACCATGGACGCGATGGCCACCTTCGCGCTGAAATTCCGCTGCCCGGTATTTCCGGCGCATGTGGTGCGCGTGGCCCCGGCGCGCCTGCATATCATCTGCGAACCGCCGATGGAGTTGCCCAATACCCGCGACAAAGCCGGCGACGCGCTGGCCCTGACCACGGCGATGAACCAGACCCTCGAACGCTGGATCCGCGAAAAACCCGGCGCCTGGCTATGGCTGCACCGGCGCTGGCCGAAGGCGCTTTACCGGGGTTAGAGTCCCCAGCGGCGGATGAACCAGGTTTTCACCAGCGTCGTGAGTATCGCGTAGCTGAGCAGGAAGCTGGCGACGATCGGCCAAAACAGCCCCGGCAGCGGCACGAAGCCCAGCGTCGCGCCGAGCGGCGTGAATGGCAGCGCGATGCCAATGGCACAGATGATCAGCGTGGCGGCGATCAGCGGCGGGCTCGCCCAGCTCTCCACGAACGGGATATGCGCCGTGCGGATGATATGGATGATGAGCGTCTGCGTCAGGATCGATTCAACGAACCAGCCGGTCTGGAACAGCGCCGGATTCTTCCAGCAGTGGAACAGGTAGAGCATCGTGAAAAAGGTGGTGTAGTCGAAAATCGAGCTGATCGGGCCGATGAAGACCATGAACCGGGCGATGTTGCCCAGCCCCCATTTGCGCGGCTTGGTGAGATATTCCTCATCCACCCGGTCAGTCGGGATCGCCGTCTGCGAGAAATCGTAGAGCAGGTTGTTGGTCAGCACCTGGATGGGCAGCATCGGCAGGAAGGGCAGGAAAATGCTCGCCCCCAGCACGCTGAACATGTTCCCGAAATTCGAGCTGGCGCCCATCTTGATGTACTTGATGATGTTGCCGAACACCTCGCGCCCGGCAAGCACACCGTCATTCAATACAGAAAGATTCTTCTCCAGCAGAATGATGCCCGCGCTCTCTTTCGCGATGTCGACCGCGGTATCGACGGAAACGCCAACATCCGCCTCTTTCAGCGCCGGGCCGTCATTGATGCCATCTCCCAGGAAACCAACGACATGCTTGTCCGCCTGCAACGCCGTGATGATCCGCGCCTTCTGCTCCGGAGAGACCTTGGCGAACACATTGGCGCGCTCGGCAGCGATCGCCAGCTCGGCATCGCTCATCGCCTCCACCTCGCGCCCAAGCAGAAGCCCGGTGATCTCCAGCTGCACGTCCCGGCAGACCTTGCGGGTGACGAGATCATTGTCGCCAGTGATGATCTTCACCGCCACGCCGGAGGCTTCCAGCCGGGCAATGGCTGCGGAGGCCGTCTCCTTCGGCGGATCGACGAAGGCGATGAAGCCGCGCAGGATCAGCCCCGACTCATCAGCGGCGCTGAAGTTGTTCTGCCGCTCCGCAGGGAACTCGCGCGTCGCCACGGCGACGACTCGGAACCCATCCTCGTTCATCTCCCGCGCCACGACCCCGATCTTCTCGAGTTCGGCCTCGTCCAGCGCGTGTTGTTCGCCGTCCAACTCGTAACCGGCGCAGACGCTCAGCATCTCCTCCACCGCACCCTTGCAGATGAGCAGCGGCGCGCCCGCCGGCTTGCGCACCACCACGGAGAGGCGCCTGCGGGTAAAATCGAAAGGAATTTCATCGAGCTTGCGGAACCCGGTGTCGAGGTTCAGGTGCTCCTCCAACTCGGCATGCTCCAGCACCGCATGGTCGAGCACGTTCTTCAGCCCGCTCTGGAAATGGCTGTTGAGGTACGCCAGCGTCAGCACGCCGTCATCCTCATTGCCACGCACATTGAGGTGCAGCTTCATGATGATGCGGTCCTGCGTCAGCGTGCCGGTCTTGTCCGTACAAAGCACATCCATGGCGCCGAAATTCTGGATCGCGTTCAGCCGCTTCACGATCACCCGTTTGCGCGCCATCATGATCGCGCCGCGCGCCAAGTTCACGGTCACGATCATCGGCAGCATCTCGGGCGTCAGCCCCACGGCCACCGCCACCGCGAAGAGCGCCGCCTCCAGCCAGTTATGCTTGGTCAGCCCGTTGATGAGGAACACCGTTGGCGCCATGAACAAGATGAAGCGGATCATCAGCCCGGCGAAACCGGCTATGCCACGGTCGAAACTCGTTTTCCCGTGCTCGCCCACGATCTTGTCCGCCAGCTGGCCGAAGTTTGTGGCGGCCCCCGTGTGCAGCACCGCGGCTGTGGCGTAGCCGCTGATCACGTTCGAGCCCATGAAGCAGATGTTCTGCAGCGCGAACACATCATCCACCGCCGCACCCTGCGGCAAGCAGGATTTTTCCTGCGGCATCGACTCGCCCGTGAGCGCGGACTGGTTGATGAAGAGATCCTTGGCGGTAAGCAGCCGCACATCGGCGGGGATCATGTCGCCAGCGGAGAGGCGGATCATATCGCCTGGCACCAGCTCATCGAGCCCGATCTCGGCATAGCCCTCCTCATCCGCCCCAGGCGTGCCGGGCCGGCGCACCGTGGCGTGGATCTTCACCATGTTGGCGAGCTGCGCGGCGGCGGCGCTGGAGCGGTGCTCCTGGATAAAGCCCAGCCCGACGCTGAGGATGACCATGACGGCAATGACGATGGCCGAGCGCGCATCCTGCGTCAGGACCCAGGAGGCAGCCGCCAGCACCAGCAGCATGAGGTTGAGCGGCGTCTTGGCATTGCGCCAAAGCTCCGCTAGCACGCTCAGCCGTTCCTCGCGGGCGATGCGGTTGGGGCCGAAGCGCTTGAGCCGCGCAGCCACCTCGCCGGCACTCAACCCCTCCGGCATGGCGCCCAGGCGGGCGCAAACCGCCTCCGGCACCAGCGCCGCGATCTCTGCAAGGTCTTGGGGGGCGGGGAGCTTGCCGGTCATGGCGCGCCCATCCGCACGGCCCTTGCCTCCTGGCTGGCCTGGTGCAGCTTGTAGTGCCGCCATTCACGGTCAAGTGCCGCGTTCACCTCGGCACCGAACAGCACCACATAGGCGGAAATGTAGAACCACATCATCAGACCGATCAGTGTTGCGAGAGGACCATAGAGCACGCTGTACGCGGCGAACCGCCCGACATAGAGGCCAAACGCCCAGGAGGCGAGCAGCCACAGGACAGTGGCGATGACCGCGCCCGGGGCATGGAACACGCGGCCCGTTCCCGCAGGGCCGAAGCGGTAGAGCAGCCCCAGGGCCAGCAGCAGGAACACGATCATCGCCGCGGCGCTGATCAGCCCCACAAGAAAGGTGGCTGAGCCGGAGAGGCCGAGAAACGCCAGCGCCACTGGCAAAAAGACGAGAAAGCCTATGGCCATCGCGGTGCCGGCGATGGCCACCAGCGTCATACCCAACGACACAAGCTGGAAGCGCAGCAGGCCACGCGTCTCGCGCTCATGGTAGGCGAGCGACAGCGCGTTCAGGACCGATTTGGTGCCGGTGGAGGACGACCAAAGTGAAATTCCCAGCGAGATGAGGAAGCTCAAGCCCAGCCCCTTGGCAGGCTGGGCGATGACGCTCTGGATGCGGTCCGAGATCAGCGAGAACGCCGCCGGCGGCATGAAGCTTTGCAGATAATGCAGCTGAGGCTGCACGGTGTCCGGGTTGTACACCAGCCCGTAGAGCGAGATGAGCATGGTGATGGTGGGGAACAGCGCCAGCGTGGCGTAGAACGCGCATCCGGCCGCAACCAGCGAGACCCGCTGCGAGGCCGTCGCCCGCCCCGCGGAGAGCAAGGCGCGCCGGAACAGCGGCAGATGCGCGCGGGAGACGAATCGATCAGCCATCGGAGCCGATTTTAATCGCATCCGGCACGGTGGCAAACCTGTCACGCCACCGACACAAAAGCTTCATCAGGCGGCTTAAAGTCCCGCGAGCAGGAACGCCTTGATCCGCGCCATCGACTCATAATCCATCAGCGCCGGAGCGTGTCCCGCATCCTCCACCACATAGCCCTCCGCGCCGGATTCCAGCATGCGGGTATAAACCGGCTCGGTCAGCAGATCGCTCTGCGCGCCGCGAATGACGAGCCGTGGGACCTGGATCAGGCCCCAGATCGGCCACATGTCCGCATCCAGCGGCACCGAGGCGAGGATCGGTTCGATAATCTTCGGGTCGTAATGCATGGCAAACGCCCCTTCCCCGGTCTGGTCCAGCACCCGCCGGGCGGAGAAACGGGCCAGATGCGCCCATTGCGCGTCGGTCAGCTTGCCGAACGGCGCATGCACCAGACGCAGATGCGCCTCCAGCGCCGCCATGGAGACAAAGCGCTCCGGCGCGACGCTCATGTAGTCGCGGATGCGCTTTAGCGAGATGGCGGGGATTTGCGGGCCGACATCGTTGATCACCAGCCGCGTGATCGGGGCGTTTTGCGCGGCGGCGATCATCATGCCGCAAATCCCGCCAAGGGAGGTGCCCACCCACGCCACCGGCTTGTTCAGCTGGGCCAGCAGATGCGCCAGCGCCACCACGTAGGTCGGCGGCTGATAGGCCATGGATTCAGACAGCCAGTCGGACTTTCCGCGTCCCGGCAGGTCCGGGCAGATCACATGGAAACGGTCGGACAGCGCCTCCGCCAGGGCGTCGAAATCCCGCCCGCTGCGGGTGAGCCCATGCACGCACACCACGGCGGGCGCCGCCGGGTTGCCGGACTCGACGTAGGCCATTTTGTAGAATCTGGTGCCGAAGAGATAATTCACTGAACCCGCGCGCGGCATATTGCCTCCATCGACCGTAACCCGAAGCTGCTCTAAGGCTTAGATGATGCAACCCCAGTCCACAACCGTTCCGGCCTGGAAACTCTTCATTGCGGTGGTGAGCGCCTGCGCCGCGCTCAACATCCTGGCACTGGGCGACCTGCTGCTGACACACACGATGCTGAACAGCGACTTCATGGCTTTCTGGTCCTTTCCGCGCTTCGCCGCCACGCATCCCGTGGCGCAAATCTACGACGCCGCCGCGCTGCAGGCGTTCCAGCAGGCGCTCTACCCCGGGTTCGACAGCTTCTACCCGTATCTTTACGCCCCCACCCTGCTGCTGCCGATCTGGTGGCTGAAATGGCTCTCCTACGGCTGGGCGGAGATCATCTGGACCGTCGCGGGTGTCGCAGCGCTTGCCCCGGCCGTGAAGCTGGCCTTCCCGCGTGCGCACTGGACCGTGCTGGCGGCGCTTCTGGCCAGCCCCGCCGCGCTGATTACCGCCGCAACCGGGGAGACGGCCTTCTTCACCACCGCGTTGCTGCTGGCCGGGGTCGGGGCATTACCAGAACGGCCCGCGCTGGCCGGTATCGCCTTCGGCCTGCTCACGCTCAAGCCCCAGCTCGGCATCCTCATTCCCGTCTTCCTGCTGGCGCGCTGCGAGTGGCGGGCCATCGCCACCGCCACTCTCACGGCGCTGGCCCTGGCCGGGCTTTCCTGCCTCGCCTTCCCACCCGGTCTATGGCTGATCTGGGCGCATACGCTGCCGCAATACCAGGCCTGGTACTTTGCCTCGAAGGGGCTGAACCTGAACATCATCGTTACCCCTGCGGCGAATCTCGTGGCGCTCGGCGTGCCGCAAAACATCGCCTGGGCGGTGCAGATGGGCTGCTTCCTGGCGGTGGTGGCGGCTGTCGCCTGGCTGGCCCGGCGCGCGCCCCACAGGCTGGCCGTCGCAGCACTGCTCACCGGCACATTCCTGGCCCAGCCGCACGCCTACGCCTATGACAGCGTAACCCTGACTGCCGCCCTGGCCCTTTGCATCACCGGGCGGCCCGCCGCATGGCAGCTCGGGCTGGCGGCGCTGGTGTATCTGGGGCCGCTGCTGCTGCTCACGCCGGCTTGGCACTGGTTCCTCTACGCTGTGCCTGAGGCCGCGCTGCTCGCGGCTGTCACCGCGCTTGCGCTGCGGCCCGCGGCGGGCCATGATTCGGGCCATGACCCAGTTCCTTACCACCCCGCCGCCTGAGCCGCGTTTAACCGAAGGCGTGCTGCTCCGGCGCTTCGTGGCATTGCTGGTGGATTGCTTCATCATCGGCCTTCTCGGCTGGGCAGCGGCGTTTTTCATCGCCATATTCGGCGTGTTCACGCTTGGCATCGGCTGGCTGGCGTTCCACGTGATGCCGCTGCTGCCCTTCGTGTACTACACACTGCTGATTGGCGGCTCTGGCGCCACACCGGGGCAGCGCGCCATGGGCATCGAGGTTCGGCAGGATTCCGATCTGGCACCGCCGAATTTAGCCCAAGCGCTGGTCTGGACCATTCTGCTCTGGCTCAGCTTCGTCCTCGCCTGCATTCCCTTCCTGCTGGCACTGCTCAACCCGCGCCGCCGCACCACGCATGACATCCTCTCCGGGCTGGTGATTATCAGGGCCACGTAAATTCCTGTTGACGCGGCGGGGTCGAGACCCAAACATAACCGGGTAATGAGCTTCAAGCCCCCTCGCCGCCCGCATTTCTTCTACACCACGGCGCCTCTGCCCTGCCCGTACGTGCCTGGCCGCACGGAGCGCAAGGTGGTGACGGAGCTGGCTGGCATCTCGGCGGAATCCCTGCACGACAAGCTTTCCCGCGGCGGCTTCCGGCGAAGCCATAACATAGCCTACGCACCTGTCTGCCCGGGCTGCAATGCCTGCCTGCCCATCCGTATCCGCGCGCAGGACTTCGCCCCCAACAAGACCCAGCGGCGCGTCGCCCGCATCAATGCCGACCTCTCGGTGAAGGAGATGCCGCCCCGCGCGACGGCCGAGCAGTATCAGCTGTTCCAGACCTACCAGCAGGCCCGTCATGGTGAGGGCGACATGGCGGCGATGAGCTTCTACGACTACCGCGCCATGATCGAGGACACGCCGATCGAGACCTCGGTCGCCGAATTCCGCCTGCCTGATGGCCGCCTCGCCGGGGCCTGCCTGATGGACCGCGTGGGAGACGGGCTTTCCGCCGTGTACTCCTTCTTCGACACCACGCTGGATGCCCGATCGCTCGGCACCTACGCCATCCTCTGGCTGGTGCAGCGAGCCGTGGAGCTGGAACTGCCGCATGTCTATCTTGGCTACTGGGTCGCCGAGAGCCGCAAGATGTCCTACAAGGCCCGGTTCCGCCCCAGCGAGGTGCTGCGCGGCGGGCAATGGGTGCCACTGGGGGAGCAAAACGCCGCCCTGGCACCACGGACCGTCATGGCGCAAGCCTGACCCATGAACTTACTTATGTTCCGTTCACCACCGCCACGGCGGCCCGGATGTCAGCAATGGTGGCGCCGTGCGCAAACGCTCTGCGCAACGCCTCAAAATGGTCCGGCTTGTTCTGCTGGAGAAACGCCAAGCTCCTCTTCGGCCCCAAATACCATAACCCGTTGAGAGTAAAATAAATCTCCGGCAACGTTTGCAAGAGCCAGCGCCGCCGGTAATCCCCCTCCGGGCCGCCCTTTTCGGCACGCGCCAACATTTTCTCAAGCCAAAGATGCTGCGTCTGCACCTCGCTGGGCGGCAGTGGCTCCGGCCCGGCCGAAAACATCTCAGCAACCGCCTTAAGGGCCGCATCTCCCTCGGCATCGAACTGGAAGAGAACCCGGCCTTCGTGAATCCGCAACCAGTCCAGATCGGGCCGCGCCTCCGGCGGGTAGAGAAACAGGTCGAGAAACAACCCATTCCAAAGGTTGGCAACATGTCCCGCCTCGCTGGTCTCGCTGAAGGCAATGACATCTATGTCACTCGAATCATCCCAGTCACCCCGTGCCCGTGAGCCGTAAAGGATTGCCGTACGGCAACCAAACCGCTCCTTGAGATACGCGCAAAGCACAGCGATGAGTTTTTCCTGAGCCTCGTGCCGTCCGCGGTCTTCCTGCATTCTGAAATTCTGCAACAAAGAACCGGGGAGAGACACCCCTCTTTTTAAAACCCGAACATGTGGTCGAGCGAGAACCCGCCCGCGCCGTCATCCACACCGTGAAAGCCGAACAAGCGGCAGGTGGTGTCGCGGATCAGCACGTAGCCGGTCTCTCCGGCGGCGCTCAGATCATCGACGGAAAAATGCTCCAATGGCCACACGATGTACGAACCCGAGCAGGCGATCTGGATCTTCGCCGCCGCCAGCTTGCGCCCCGCGCCGTCATAGAGTTCCAGCTCGGTGGAGGATTGCGGCACCCAAGGCCCCGAGGCCGGGTAGATCAACATGCAGAAGCTCTGCCGCCCGTCGAAGCCAAGCTTCAGGAACAGCCGCGTGGAAAGCCCCGGCGGCTTGCCGGTATAGCTCTGCGGCTCGTTCTTGTAGACCATCAGCGTGTTGAAGATATGCCCGCCGAAGCTGCTCTCCGCGGCGTGGCCGCTCCGGCGGTCCTCGAAGCGGAACAGCGCGTGCAGCCAGCCATTGGCCTCGCCGCCGAAGCGGAAGTCATAGACCAGCTCGGCATGGCCGCCCTCGGGCAGCGCCCCGTCTGGCAGCATGTCGTCGAGGTCGAAGGCACATTCGTGCTTGCGCCGCAGCACGCCGAAATAATGCTCGCCCAGCTTCGCGCCGTCCGGCGCGAACACATCCAGCCGCAACGGCGTGTTCTGCTCCGTCACCGCCATCGGGGTGGGGAGCACGATCGTCCGGAAGCGCCCGCGCGGCGGCACCGGGAAGGGCAGCAGGAAGCCTCGCCCCATCTCGGGGTGCAGCGTCTTCAGCCCCGGATCGGGTTTCAGGTCGCCGCGCTCGACATTCACATGCGCGATGCGCGTGCGGCCGCCGCGCTGGACCTCGTAGCGCGGACGCACCAGATGCCGCCCGGCCAGAACCTCGAACTGCGCGGGCCATTGCACGTCCGTGAACAGCTCCGCGACGTCGAGCGCCAGGGTGGCGAAAGGCGGTATCTCGGTATCCAACGCCACCGGCATGCCCTCGCCCATGCGGTCCAGCGCCACCCCGCCAGCTGGGATCGGCACGGCATGGCTGTTCTGCACCCAGAGGATCACGCGCTCATCCGCGCGCGGCGCAGGCAGCCCGGCAAAGCGCTCGGAGGGCCAGGCATTGGCGTCGTGCGTGCAGGAGAGCGAGGCGCCGTTATCGGTGGCGTAGGTATCCAACGCGTATTTCACAACGTCATGCCCGGCGATGCCGGTGGCGTGGATGAAGAGCTGCCCGGTGAAAGGCCCCAGGCCGAACCGCCTGCGCACCGCCTGGCTGTCGATGACATAGCCGCCCGGCCCGGCAGGGGCTTCGTCACTCCACTCGGCCAGCACCTGGCCATCCACCGCGAACAGAATGTGGAAGAACCGTACCTTGCCCGCGCCATACCCGGCCCAGTAATTCGCGGTGGTCAGGCGGGTGGCGAAATGCCCGTCATCGCGGAAGAACACAAAATTCGTGGCGAAGTTCCGCGCGTCCAGATACCGCTCCGGCACGCTGCGCCATTCGGCGGGGAGCTTCACCTCATCCAGCGTCAGCACCTCGGCGCCCTGGGGGAGGAAGCGCCGCAGCCGCTCCGCCACGCGCGGCGCGTCGAAGGCGGCGATGAGCACCGTCCGCACCCGCGCCTCGGGCAGCGCGGTGAGCGCCCGCGCGATATGCCCGCCGCGCACATGGCCTATGGCCTGCACGTCCTGCACGTAAACGCCCTCGACATCGAAATCCGGGCAAAGCGCCAGCAGCGGCCCGGCGAAACCCTCCGGGTCCACCACCGCCACACTGCCAGCCCGCCCCGCCAGCGCCGCCAGCGCCCGTGCCGCCAGGGGATGCGCCAGCGCCTTGTAAACCGTGTTGCCGCCGCGGACATTATCGAAAGTTTCAATATCAAGCATATTTTTATCTCACAGGCCCAAACGGTGGCGCAGTTCCGCCCCGGCCTCAGCCGTATCATCCAGCGGCGCGGTGTTCCATAGCGCCAGCCGGCCATCGAAGTCCCGCGCCCGGCCATCCTTCACCAGCGCGTCCATGAACATGCCGATGCGCGACGATTTCCCCGGCAGCCGCGCCAGATAGACCGGCGCGTGCGTCGCCACCGCCTCGGAGACCATGGACACGCTATCCGCCGTGACGATGATGGCATCGGCGCAGGCCAGCATGCCGAAATACGGGTTCTCGCCGGTGAAGTCCCAGATCCACGCGCCCAGCGGCTCCAGCGCCGCACGGAGTATGGCGAGCACCTCCGGCGCGGTGCGGCGCGAGGGGGTGATGATGAGCCCGGCCTCGCGCGCCACATTGGCGAGCTGCGCCGCCAGGGCGTGGGCCTGCGGCGTCTCGAACCGGTAGCGGCCATTGGAGCCGCCCAGCAGCACCGCCACCAGCGGGCGGCGATACGCGGCAAAACGCGGCGCCCAATGCTCGCGCTCGGCGGCCAGCCGCGCCTGCGTCACGCGGTGCAGCGCCGTGCGGGTGACGATCACGTTCGGCCCGCTGATGCCGTCATGCCGGGCGGCAAAAACGGCGTCGAACTTGCCCAGCGCCATGCGAGGGTGCTGAATGGCGACGGCGCGGACATCCTTGCTCCGAAGTGCTGCGGCCACGCGCGAGCCCGCCCCGCCGCAGCCGAACACCACCGGCGGCAGCGGGGCCTCGAACGCCTCCGCCCCCACGGCGAGGCGTGGGTTGAACCAGAGGCTGGTCGGGATTCTGTCCCAGGGCTTGATGAAGAGCAGCGTGCGCATATCCGGCACGAACCCCGCGGCCTCAGCGAGGCCCAGCGCCTGGTTCCGCAAACCGGCGATGTCGGTGCAAAAGAGTCTCACGATCTGCATGGGTCCGGCTTTGGCTGGGGCGGGGCGCTACGTCAACCCGCGGATTGCGCCTTGCGCCAACCCGGCTACACTGGCCGTTATGAGTTCCGGCCCCCTCTCCGAAACCCTGCCGCAAAGCCAGTTTCACGCTGGCGTGCCGGATTTCGCCATGGAGATCGCCCCGCCCGATCTTGCGCCGTTCGCCGCCGGCAATACCGGCGTGCCGGGCTTCACCACGCTCAGTTCCGGCGAGCCTGGCCCGCATGTGGTGGTGGTGGCATTAATTCATGGTAATGAATTCGCAGGAGCGATCGTGCTGGCCGAGATGCTGCGCTCGGGCTTCACGCCGCTGCGCGGGCGCCTCACGCTCGGCTTCGCCAACCTCGCCGCCTTTGCCCGCTTCGACCCGGCAACCCCCCTGGCCTCGCGCTATGTCGAGGAAGACCTCAACCGCGTGTGGGACGATTACCAACTCTTCGGCGTGCGGCGCTCGGCGGAGCTGAACCGCGCGCGCGAGATGAAGCCGGTGATCGACAGCGCCGACCTGCTGCTCGACCTGCACACCATGCTCTGGCCCTCGGAGCCGCTGCTGCTCTGCGGCGCGGGCGAGCGCGGGCGGGATCTGGCGCTGGCGGTGGGCACGCCGGGGCTGGTGGTGGCCGATGCCGGGCACAAGGGCGGTAAGCGACTGATCGATTACGGCCGCTTCACCGAGGGCGCGGAACAGAAGGCCGCCTGCGTGCTGGTGGAGGCCGGGCAGCACTGGGAGGCCCAGGCCGTGGCCCAAAGCCGCGCCACGATCGTCTCGCTGCTGCGCCATGCCGGCATGGTGGAGGGCGTGGCAGCGCCCCCGCCCCCGCGCCTCGCGCAAGTGGTGCGCACCATCACGGCACGGACAAACCGTTTCGAATTCGTTCGTGATTTCCGCGGCGGCGAGATCATCCAGGCCGCGGGCACCGTCATCGCCCATGACGGCGACGAAGCCATCATCACGCCGGAAGACAACATGATGTTGGTGATACCAACGCTGAAGGTCTCGCACGGGCACACGGCCGTGCGGCTGGCGAAACTCTCTGGCGCTTAACTGCTTTTTCAAAACTCCAGGCAGATTTTGCCAAAATGCCGGCCGGACTGCTCATGCCGGAAGGCGCTGGCGATATCCTCCAGCGCGAACAGGCTGTCGATCACCGGGCGGATGCCCGTGGCCTCCATGCCGCGCACCATTTCCACCTGCTGGCGCCGGTTGCCGACGATAATGCCTTGCAGCCGCGCCTGCTTCGCCATCAGCGCCGCCGTCGGCACTTCGCCGCTGCGCCCCGTGAGCACGCCGATGAGCGCGATATGCCCGCCGATGCGCACCGCCGCGATGGATTGCGGCAGGGTGCCCGGCCCGCCGACCTCCACCACATGGTCCACCCCAAACCCGCCGGTGTAGTCGCGCACCGCGCGGCCCCAGTCCGGAGTGGTCCTGTAGTTGATGCCATGCACGGCACCCATGCCGCGCAGCCGCTCCAGTTTCTCTTCCGAGGACGAAGTGGCGATCACCACGGCGCCCATCGCGCGGGCGATTTGCATGGCAAAGATCGAAACACCGCCAGTGCCCAGCACCAGCACAATGTCGCCCGCCTTCAGCCGCCCCTCCACCACCAGAGCGCGCCAAGCGGTCAGCCCAGCCGTGGTCAGCGTCGCCGCCTCGGCGTGGCTCCAGCCCCGCGGCGCATGGGTAAAAAACTGCGCCGGCACCGTCACGTATTCACGCGCATAGCCGTCAACGCCATCGCCCGGCACGGTGGCGAAATCGCCAACCAGCGGCGCGCCATCCAGCCAGTGCGGAAAGAAACAGGAGACGACATGGTCGCCCGGCTTGAACTCGCCCAACCCAGCCCCCACGGCTTCCACCACGCCCGCCCCATCGGCCATGGGGATGCGCCCGTCGGCGGTGGGAATGGCGCCGATGGCCACGGCGAAATCATGATAATTCAGTGAGCTGGCATGCAGGCGGACCAGGATTTCCCCCGGGCCGGGCGGCAAAGGCGTGTCCAGTTCGGCCAGGGTCAGATTATCCAGCCCCGCGGGGTGCCTGATCCTGATAGCCTTCATGTCACTCCCCTTGGTGATGCAGGCTCAGCGGAGCAGCGCGTCCGCCAATGCTTCCCAACTGGTGGCGTCAGGGGCCAGGAGCAACCCCCCGCTGGTGTCCGAGGGTCTGTATTCCGAACCGTCAAAATGACGGGAATATCCGCCTGCCTCGCGGTGCAGCAGCCAGCCCGCGGCATGGTCCCAGGGCATCAGCTTGCGGAACATCTGCACATGGCAATGCCCGGCGGCGAGCATCCGGTACTGGTGCGCGGCGCAGCGGTAATCGGTCACTGCCGCCAACCGGTCCAGCCGGTGCAGCACCTGCGTGCGCAGCGGCTCCTCCATGTACCGCCAGGACATGGAGCCAAACATCTGCCCCACCGGCGCGGGCTCTGCCACGTGCAGGCGGCGGCGCGTGCCATCCTCCGCCACCAGCCAGGCGCCCTGCCCGGCCAGGGCCACGGCGCAGTCATCGCTGATCGGGTCTAAGATAAACCCGGCCCGCACCTGGTTTTCTTCCACCAGCGCCGCCATCACCCCGAATAGCGGCAACTCGGCGGCAAAATTCGCGGTGCCGTCGATCGGGTCTACCACCCACACACGCCCGGGTTCTGCCAGCCGCTCCACCCGGGCCGTGCCCTCGGAGACAGCCTCCTCGCCGATCACATCATCGCCGGGGAAGAGCGCCCGCAGACCCGCGTCCAGCGCGCGCTCGGCGGCTTCGTCCGCCACGGTCACCGGGTCAAGCGGGCCGGTCTTGCTGCGGACATCGCCGCTGCGCAGATGCTTGAACCGGGGCAAAATTTCGCTGCGCGCCACGTCGCGCAGCAAGGCGATGACGGATTGCACCTCGGCGGGGGTCAAAGCGCTTCGAACCGCGCTTTATCGACGGCGGAGAGACGCAGCGTCAGGCGCACGAATCTCTCGTCATCCTCGCGGTGCAGCACCTCGCCATGGCGGTAGGCCCAGGCGATCTTCGCGCCATCCGCCACCGGAATTTGCACGTCCACCACTTCCAGGCGGGCGGCCAGGCGCTCGTCAATCTCGGCCAGCAGGCGCGGCAACCCCTCGCCTGTCAGGGCCGAGACGGCAATACCCTCGCCCTGCATCACGTTCTCTACACCGCCCAGCACATCCGCCTTGTTCAGCACTTCCAGCGTGCGCGCCGGCCAGTCCTCGTCCAGCGCGCCGTCCTTGGCCATGCGGGCCAGCACATTGCGCACATCCTTGGCCTGGGCCTCGGTGTCGGGGTGCGAGACATCGCGCACATGCAGCAGCAGATCAGCCTCCGCCACCTCTTCCAGCGTGGCGCGGAATGCGGCGACCAGCTCGGTCGGCAACTCGGAGATGAAGCCCACGGTGTCCGAAAGGATGATGTTGCGGCCGGAAGGCAGCAGCAGTCCGCGCATGGTGGGGTCCAGCGTGGCGAAGAGCTGGTTCTCAGCCATCACGGTTGCGCCGGTCAGCGCGTTGAACAGCGTGGACTTGCCGGCGTTGGTGTAGCCGACGAGCGCCACGACCGGGTACGGTACCTTCTTGCGCGCGCCGCGATGCAGGCCGCGCGTGCGCCGCACCTCCTCCAGCTCGGCCTTCAACCGCACGATCCGGTCGCCGATCAGGCGGCGGTCCGCCTCGATCTGCGTCTCACCCGGGCCGCCGAGGAAGCCGAAGCCGCCGCGCTGGCGCTCAAGATGGGTCCAGGAGCGCACAAGCCGCGAGCGCTGGTATTCCAGATGCGCCAGCTCCACCTGCAACGCGCCCTCCCGGGTCCGCGCGCGGGCGCCGAAAATGTCCAGAATCAGCCCTGTGCGGTCGATGACCTTGCACTTCCAGGCGGTTTCCAGGTTGCGCTGCTGCACGGGCGTGAGGGCGGCATCCACCACCGCCACATCCACCCCGGCTTCACTCAAGGCAACGCCGGCGATCTCCACCTGCCCCTTGCCCAGCAGCGTGGCGGGGGTGAGGCTGCGCAGCTGGAATATCTGCTCATGCACCACCACCAGGCCAATGGAAGCGGCAAGCCCCACAGCCTCCGCCAGACGCGCGTCGGCCGAACGCGTCTGGTTGCCCGTGCGCGCGGCCTCTTTGTCCCATGGCAGCAGAATGGCCGCCCGGCTGGGCGGCGGCGCGGTCTCAATCAGCCTTCAGATTCCGGATCGTATTGCGGCTCAGGCGCGCGGTGCAGCTTCAGCGTGCTGCTGCTGCCGGTGCCCTCGGCGGGGGCCTGTGCGGCGCCCTCGGCGCGGCTGGCATCGAACAGCATGATCGGCGCGCCCGGCATTACGGTGCTGATGGCGTGCTTGTACACGAGCTGCGTATGCCCGTCGCGGCGAAGGAGCACGGAGAAATTGTCAAACCAGGTGATGACGCCCTGAAGCTTCACGCCATTGACGAGGAAGACCGTGACCGGCGTCTTGCTCTTACGGACGTGGTTGAGGAACACATCTTGTACATTTTGCGATTTTTCGTTGGCCACGGCGAATTCCTTGTTCTTGTCGCCGTTATACGGCGATATCTGGGTTAATCTAGTCAAAAAAAGCCTGAAGTTCCCGACGGATGCGTGGCGCACGCCGCCGGCCGTTGAATTATATAGAAATTGTGCGCCGCGGCAACCGCTCCATACCCTCACGCATGGGCGCCAACCTTAAAAGGTAAGGCCCACGTTAAACGAACCGAACTCGTGGATCGAGTTGGCCTGGTGGTAGAAGCGGTTGGTCTGGAACACCTGCGTGTAGCTGAAGCGGACACCCCGCCAGATGACCGTGACGCCGGCTTCGAACGTGCCTACAACGCGGTATGGATCGACACTGCGGCTGGTCTGGAAGTCCGAGCCCTGCAGGATTTCGTCATGCCCCACAACCTTCGCGGCGGCGCTGCCGAACACATACCACACGAGCGGCTGGGTCTGCTCGAACGCGTCCGCGCCAGAGGGCGAAGTGGCCATCAGCGAGGGGCCGAAATCACTGTCCAGCCCCCGGCCGAACCGGAAGCCCAGCGCCGGCTGCGCGTATACATCGGTGAGGCCGGCCATGCCGGAAATCTGCGGCAGAACATCCACCTCTATCCCGTTGCTGAACCGGGTAACCGGCACGCGCCAAATGCGGGCGGCGGAAAAATCGATCGCCGGTTCGCTCGGCAGCTGATAGGCCCAGCCATGCGTCCCATTCTGCCCGATGATCGAGTGGAAATCATTCTGCACGATCTCGCCGCCCGCATCGCGCCCGATAACGCCGGCATTCATCCCCATGACGGTGCGGGTGTTCGCCGTGTCCTGGATCAGGCTGAACGTGGCCGCGAGATAGCCCGCGTAAGGCTCGTCATTGGGATCGGGGTTTATCAGCGCCGTGTTGTCCGGTGTGTAGAGCTGCTGGACAATGCCGACACTGACGCGCTGCGTACCCTCGCCCAGCAGGGCATGGCCGAAATTGGCCACAAATCCGGGCACCTTACCCTCGGGCGAGGTCCAACCCAGATGGAGACCGTTAACGTAATACCTGTCCGTCTGATTTGTGGTGCTAATCGAGGCATTCTCGTCCTGGATGGTCCAGATGCCCGCCAGGGGCGACGATGAAGAATCTGCCTGGGCGGCTGTGCTGAAGGCCAGCAGGGCAAACGGGCTTAACACGGCAAGGCGCAAGCAAAGGGAAGTCTTCATCATGAATCTTACATTCGGCCGGAAGCTGTGGACTAAGCGCTTCTAACCGATGCGGGGAATAATGAAACTACCTCTCCCGGCTAGTGCAGACCGCCAGTTCGAGCAGCCGCTCCAGAACTTCACTCTCCTGCGCGCCGGAAATGGCGTGTTCTCCATCGATCAGAAAACATGGCACGCCGTTAATTCCCAAGCGATGAGCATGCAAGTTTTCGGCATGCACCGCGTCGCCCCCCTCCGCGGAGGCGAGAAAATCGGCAACGTCTCCGACGTCCAGACTGAGCTGCCCGGCGAGTCCTGCAAGGACAGCATGGCTGCCAATATCAAGCCCGTCGACAAAATGCGCCGCGAATATCCGCTGCACCAGCCGGTCGGCCACACCACGCTTGGCGGCCTCGCGAACCAGCCGGTGCGCGTCCACCGAATTGGGCGTCCGGCGAATGGCGGCAAAGTTGAAGTCGATGCCCTCCGCCGCGCCGAATTCGGCAATGGAGGCGTAGAGCCGCCGCGCCCGGTCCTCGGCGCCGAATTTGCGGATCAAGTAATCGGCGCGGGACATGCCTCCGCGCGGCATGTCCGGGTTGAGCAGGAAGGGCCGCCAGCTGAGTTCGACATCGAGATCCTGCCGCCGGGCGAGCAGGAAGGCCAGCCGCTTCACCCCAAGGTAGCACCAGGGGCAGACGAAATCGAACACGACCTCGACAACCAGCCGCGCCGGGAGGGGGGCCAGAATATTCATGGTAGTGCAATCTACCGCAAGCGAGCCCGGGGCGCGAGGGGTTTCACTAGAGCCTGATCGTTTGAGGTTAAATCGCTCTGAGATTAAACCTCAAACGTGAATCAGTCGCTCATCAATCAGTTAGAGGGCGATTCACGCATCAGGCTGACGCGATCGCACTCTAAGGTGTCCCGATTCAGAAGTTCGCAATAGCATTTGCACTCCTTGTAGCGAACTTCTGAATCGAAGGACACTAGCTAAGACATTGAAACTATTTTGGCATTTGGAATTGAAGTTCCTCTACCCACTGGCCACCAAAGGATGAGGAACTTCAAATACGCCACACCAGGGGCGGGCGAACCAGTCCGCATTGCCGGCCCTGCGATCGGCGCGTATCGTTGCTGCAGCGGCGGCCCAGCGCGATGATGCCTGGCCTCAAGTATTGGAGATATCGACTTGAAACGCTTCGCTCTTGCCCTTCTCGCCGCCACTGCGCTGCCCGCTGGCGCCGCCATGGCCCGCAACAACCCTGCCCCGCCGCCGTCCGGCGAGGTGATCCATCTGTTCGGGCCAGATTCCGTTTTCAACAACATCATCCCGAACACGGAAAGCAGCGCGGCCGCACCGGCTGCGAAAGCCGCCGCGGCGCCCGCCAATGCTCCTGCCGCCACTCCCTCCAGCACTAAAGCCGGCACCCCGGCCAGCGCTTCCTCCGGCGGCGGCTGGGGTGACGTGCTGCATCAGATGTTCGTGACCGGCGACCCGAATGTGCCTGCCTCGGAACGCCTCTCCAAAGGGCGGACGGGCGGGCAATAAATACGGGCGCTTCACCCTGATACGGGCGTACTCCGGCACGTCCCGCCCCCGCCGCGCGGTTCAGTCCTGGGCGCGCAGTTGGTCCGCCCGCTGCTCCAGGCGCTTGGCCATGTCGTCCAGGCGCCAGGCCATGATGTCGTAGAAGGTGACATAGCCGCGCTTCTTCACATCGATAGCGTCGAAGTTATCCGCCACTACCGTTAAACCCCCCGCCTTGGCCTGTGCCTGGGTGAGGTGGCCATCATGTGTAGTGTTGGCGGCATAGAACTTCATCAGCACCTCCTCCATCCCAAAGCCGTGCTGCCCGCCCTTGCCCCAGTTGCCGCCCTTCGTGCCAGGACCACCCCAGCCCGGGCCACCCCAGCCGCCGTCCATCATGCCAGGGCCGGGGCCGGCACCGTCGGCCGACGGAAGCGGCGGGGGCTGATCGTTGTCGCTGGTCTGCGCCAGGGCGAGACCGGGCACCAGCGCGATGCAGGAAGCGAGAAGAATACGGCGCATGGAAACAACTCCTTGGGTTAATAGCGACCATGGGGAGTAGTGCGCCGCGAATGTAACGCCAGTGTCTCTTCCTTGTGACAAACAAAAAACGGCGCCAGATGGCGCCGTTTTCCATGTTCGGTTCGGAAATCTGCCCCGGATTAGCGGGAGTAGAATTCCACCACCAGATGCGGTTCCATCTGCACTGGATAGGGCACGTCCGCGAGCTTCGGCGCACGCATGAACTTGCCCTTCATGGCGCGGTGATCGACCTCGACATATTCCGGCACGTCGCGCTCGGCGCTCTGGGCGGCATCCAGCACCACGGCCAGCTGCTTGGACTTCTCGCGCACCTCGATCACGTCCTCGTCCTTCACCTGGTAGGACGGGATATTCACCTTCTTGCCGTTGACCATCACGTGGCCATGGCTGACCAGCTGGCGGGCGGCAAACGGGGTGATGGCGAACTTCAGGCGGTACACGACCGCATCCAGACGGCGCTCGAGCAGCTCGATCAGGTTCTCGGAGGTGTCGCCCTTACGGCGCACGGCCTCCTCGTAATACTTGTAGAAGGACTTCTCGGAGATGTTGCCGTAATAGCCCTTCAGCTTCTGCTTCGCCATGAGCTGCACGCCGTAGTCGGACGGCTTCTTGCGGCGCTGGCCATGCTGGCCCGGACCATACTCACGCTTGTTGACCGGCGACTTGGCGCGGCCCCAAAGGTTAACCCCCAGACGGCGGTTGATCTTATACTTGCTCTCGGTGCGCTTGGTCACGGCGCTTAGACCTTTCTTGTTAGAATTCCGCCAGTAGTCTCTTCCCTGCGAAATGCAGCAAAGAGCGGGCGCGGGCGACCACCGCCCGTCCACGTTCCCGGCAACGAAGCGCCGCCCTTAAACCCCGAGCCGCCACGCGTCAACCGCAGGCCGCACCCAGCGGCAGGAAATCGCCGCCAGGGGCAGCAAAATCCGCTGCTGGGCACGGTTGAGGCGCAATTCCGCCCGCGCGCCCATCCAAGTTCCGCCGTCGCCAGGGGCGCGGGGCTGCCCGCCGTGGCCGAGGCTCACGCCCGGCGTATCCCCCAGGCAGAGGCTCAGCTCCCGCCAATCCTCCGAGTCCGGGTCGGTCTCAGCCGGGGCGGCGGCACCGGCCAGCAAGGTGAGCCGCTGCACTGGCCGGGTGAAGCCGAACCGGGCCAGACGCGTCTGCCCCGCGCGGGTGACCTCGGGGACCACCGTCTTGGTACCCGACATCGCGCGCAGATGCGGAATATGGGCGGGCGAGAACCCGGCCTGAAGCGCGATGCCATGCACGCGCCGCCGCACCGCCGCGAGGCGCGTGCCGCTGGTGACATTCGGGGCGAAGAGACGCGCCGCCGGGCTGCGCCGCCCCAGCTCGTGGTACAGCGCACCGCGATTGCCGGCGCAGAAATAGGACTCACATTCCAACCCTTCGGCCAGCAATATGTCGTGCCGGTCCAGCTCGACATGGAAATAGGTGGCCGCCGCCGCCCGCTCGCGGATGATCGTGGCGCCGTTGACCAGATGCGTGACCGGGATCAGCACGCCATCGGCATACACGCAGTGCAGCGGCGAGAGGCGCAGCACGCGGTGCGGCCTGCCGGGGCCAACGGCGCCGGGCATGATCAGCACCGGCAAAGCGTTGCGGGCCGGAGCCGGGCCGAGGTCCAGCGTGCGCCAGCCGATCCAGCGCACCGGGCGGCGCTCGCCCGAGGCGGTGATCAACGGATCGCCGGGACGCAGTTCCTCCACCGGGCGGTAGCCGCTGGGGGAGAGCAGCCGCGTGCCCCGGGCGAAGCAGGGCATTTCCCCGCCCAGCGTGATCAGCGAACCGCCCGCCCCGTCTGAGACAATGGACACGGCAGGCTGGCCAAGTGCCGCCTGCACGGCAAAGGACGTCACCTCACTGCCCAAACTGTCGAACACGCCGATCGTACCCGCGCTGTAGCTGACAAGGCTGGTGCCGATGCCCACCAGATCCACCACATCGCTGCCCACCATGTTGGCGACGCCGGAGAACCCCGCCTGCGAGTCATCCAGCACCAGCTCGGCACTCCCCCCGGCGAAGCTCACGGCCGCCCCGCTCACCGGGCCGCTGAGTTCCAGCGCCGCGCTGGCGCCCACCTCCAGCATTCCGGCATCGGCAACGCTGCCCGCCAGCAGCAGCCTGCCGCCCAGCGCCTCGATAGTGCCTGTATCGGCAATCCCCGGCGCATCCAGCACGCCAGAGCCGGTGAGCGCCCCGGCGAAGCTGGCTGCGGTGATGGCGCCCCCGGCCAGCGTAACGGACCCCGCGCTCAGGCTGGTGGCGATTGAGGCCAACCCGGCCACCGACATCGCACCACTGTCCGTCAGTGTCCCCGCTTCCAGCGTGGCGCCGATGCCCACGGAGAGTTGCGCCCCTGCCTCCGCTCCCATGGCGCCACTCACGGCGAACAGCGCCGTGCCGCCCAGCGCCAGCGTGCCCGCGCCGTCATAGCTGACGGCGCTGAGCGTGGCGTCATTCTCCAGCCTCACGCCCCCGGCATTGGTCACCGCGCCGAGCGACCCCGCCGCCGTGCCATAGGCGAGCAGGCTGCCCGCACTGCCCAGCACCACCCCGCCGAGCGAAGCGGGGCCGCCAATGTCGAACACCACGCCCGCAACCGCCAGACTGCCCGCAGCGGTGAGCGCGCCGGTAATCACGGCCTCGCTGGCGCCATTGAGGGTGATATTGCCGCTGCTGGAAAACGCCGTGCCAAGCAGCGCTAGCGTGCCCGTGCTGAGGGTCACGTCCCCGGCCAGCGCGGCAGTGGCGGCGCCGAAGATCGCCTCCCCGCCGCCATCCACCAGCAGCGCGGTGCCGGAATAGCCGCTCGCCCGCAGCAGATTGTTGAACTCCACCGCGCCGGAGACGGCCACACCGCCCACCGCCTCGGCAGCGGTAACGTCCGCGAGACCAGAGCTTGTCCCGTAGGCCACCATCTCGGCCGCGCTGACTGCCCCGCCCGGGTAGCCGCTCACCGTGCCGCTGCCCGTGGCGGTAATCGCCACGTGCTCGCTCAAACCCGCCAGCAGCCCGGTGCTGCCGGTAAAGGTCAGCGCATCGTTCGCCCCAGCACCGGTATAGGTGAGCCCCGCCAGCTCGGCGTTCAGCGCCTGCACATTGGCGGCGGTGAGGGTCAACGTCGCCGCCGGGGCCTGCGTGCCCAGGCTCAACGCGCCATGTGCCACCGAGACGGTCATCGACAGGCTCTGCGCCGCCGTGCCGGCCAGCTCCAGGTCCAGCCCCGGCAGAGAGGCTGCGCCACGCCTGCGCTCGCGCCCAGCACCGCCCCGCTGCTCACGCTGGGGGCTTGGGGGCGCAGATAGATCACGCCATCGCCCTCGGCATCCACCCCGGCGGCGGGCACGTAGCCCGAGGGAATGGCTGCAAAGATGGTGTAGGACTGGGTATCGCCGCTGCCATCCACGCCGGAGACGGAAAACGAGGTCCGGCTGACGTTGTAGACGTTGAAGCCGCTGAGCCCGGGGAAGATCAGCTCGTCACCCGGGGCGAAGCCGGTGATGGTGCCGGAGAAAAGCTGCTGACCGGTGATGACGAAAGCACCCCCTGCCGCGCCCAGCGTGCCCGCATAGCCGCCGCTCACGGGCACCGCCCCGCCATTGCCGAGGAAGCTCAAGGTCACAGAACTGTCGATCGTCAGTGGCGTGATATCGAATATGCCGTAGAGCGAGGAATCCTCCCCCAGCACCATCACCCCACCAGCAGCCACATCCAGCCTGGTGCCGCCGGTAATCAGCCCGGCATCGACCTCCAGCGTCTCCCCGCCGAGCGCCAGGATCGTGCCCGGCCCGGTGATCTCGCCAGCGGCGGAGAAATTCCCCGCCGTCAGCGTGCCTGCGCCCTCCAGCACCGCGCCTGCCGCCAGCGAGAGAGCCTGGGTGTAATCCAGCCCGGCATTCGCATCCACGGTCAGCCCGGCGCCGAAATCGAGCAGCGCGCCGCTATTCAACTGCACCGGCCCGGCCACGATGCCGCCCGCCGCCAGCAGCGTGCCGGTCTCCACCAGCGTGCCGGCGCTGACCTCGCCGAAATCCAGGCTGGTGCCACCAAGGGTAAGCGTGTTCCCCGGCACCTCCTACGCCCCACCCGGCGCAATGCTCACGCCCGCCGCCACGGTGACGTTGCCGAGTGCCGCCACGGTGCCGCTCACGTTCAGCACGCCGGATGGCGCCGCATCGCCGGTAATCAGCGTATCCGCCCCCGCCGTATAGGTGCCGTTCGCCCCCGGCGTACCCACGGTGTTCAGGTAGATATTCCCGTAGGTCACCGTGCGCGGCAGCACGCCGTTCAAGTTCCACAGCGTGTAGTCCAGATGCTGCCCGCCGGTTACCGTCGGCCCGGCGAAATCCAGCCCCGCGAGCAGCGTGTTGAGCGTGCCGGTCTCATCGGCGGTGAAGGACAGCTCGATCGTCCCGGTACCGATGCCGCTCGCCTCGATGCCGCTCATCCCCGTCAGCCCGGGCAGAAGCAGCACGCCCTGGGCCACCGAGAGGGTAAGGCTCAGCGTCTCCTCCTGCCCCAGCCCCATGGCGGCGAGCCCCTCGGCGATGGGGTCGGAGATCGGCGATGGGGTCGGAGAGCAGAAGGTCCGGCACTGTGGTCAGCGAATCCGGGCTCAAAGTGACGATCTGCGCCGGGTTGACGAAAGCGGGGCTGGCGGCGGGCACCACATCTACCACGATATCGTCCTGTGTAGGCAAAGTGGCGGGGTCGCTGGCGGTCAGGCTCAGCACATCCGTGCTGGTGCCACTGGGCTCGGTGAGTTGCAACCCGGCCAAGGCGGCGTTCACCTGCGCCGCGCTGCCGGTAAGGGTAATGGCATTGCCCGAGAGCGTGCCCGCGCTCAGCACCGCGCCTGAATTCCCGGCCTGGACCACCACGGTGAGCGTGCCGCCAGGGGGATCGCTTACGGTAATCCCGGGTAGTAGGTCTTGCAGCGATGACAGCGTGGCATTGCCGGTCAGCACGGTCAGCGTCGCGGGCGCGGAGATGTTCAACCGGCTGGTCACGGGCGAAACCTATACAATTTTAATAATTAATCAACGGTAATAAAGCTACCTTAAGCTGTATTGCATTGCAGGAAAATTCTCCCGGCGCCGGGCATGGCCCTGTAACGGTTCAGGCCCCATACTGTGCGGCATGAAAACCGTGCACAAAAAGCCCCGCGCCAAAACCGCCAAAGCCGCCAGTGCGGTAGCCGCCCCGGCGCTGCCGAGTCGCGATTCAGTGAAGCTGTTCCTGGAGGAAGCGGGACAGAATGTGCATTTTCGCGACGTGGTGCGCGCCTTCTCGGTGAAAACCGAGGATCGCAAAGCCCTGCGCGGCATCATGAAATCGCTGGAACTCTCCGGCCATGCCGAGCGCGCCGGGCGCAAGCGCTTCACCGAGGCCGGGCGCCTGCCGGAGAGCGCGCTGGTGGAGGTCACCGGCATCGACCGCGACGGCGAGGCCCTGGCCCGCCCGGTGGTGTGGGACGGCCCAGGCCGCCCGCCGGTCATCTTCATGCACGCGGAGGCCAAGGGCCAGGCGGCGCTGGCGCCGGGCGCGCGCGTGCTGGCGAAACTCAAGCGCATTGGCGGCGACAAATACGAGGGCCGCACCATCAAGCGCATCGCCGAGCAGGTTGGCAGCATCGTCGGCGTGTTCCATGCCATGCCGCAGGGCGGGCGCATCGAGCCCACGGACCGGCGGCAGAAGACGGAATGGATCGTCCCGGAGGGCGAGACCATGCACGCGCAGGAGGGCGAGATCGTCCGCGCCGAGCCGCTGCCCGGCCGGGTCTTCGGGCCGAAACCCGCGCGCGTGACGGAAAAGCTCGGCAGCATCAACGATGCCCGCTCCGTCAGCCTTATCGCCATCGCGCAGCACGGCATCCCCATGGACTTCACCGATGCGGCGGTGAAGGAGGCCGAAAAGGCCAAGCCGGTGCCGCTGGCCAAGCGCACGGACCTGCGCGAGCTGCCGCTCATCACCATCGACGGCCACGATGCCCGCGACTACGACGACGCCGTGTTTGCCGAAAAGGTGGAGCACGGCTACCGGCTGATCGTGGCCATCGCCGATGTGGCGCATTACGTGAAGCCTGGCTCCGCGCTCGACCGCTGCGCCAGGGAGCGCGGCAATTCCTGCTACTTCCCTGACCGCGTGGTGCCGATGCTGCCCGAGGCGCTCTCCAACGGCTTATGCTCGCTCAAGCCCGATGAAGACCGTGGCTGCCTGTTCGCGGAAATGCATATCAACGTGCACGGCCACAAGCAGAGCCACAAATTCGGCCGGGGGCTGATGCGCTCCACCGCGCGCAAGACCTACGAGCAGATCCAGGCCGAGTTCGAGCAGAACCCGCAGATCCATGCCGACCTGTTCGCCGCCTATTTCGCCCTGCTCCAGGCCCGGCATGCGCGCGGCACGCTGGATCTTGACCTGCCCGAGCGCAAGGTGGTGCTGGGCGAGGACGGGCAGGTGCAGAGCGTGGCCCCGCGCCCGCGCCTGGACAGCCACAAGCTGATCGAGGAGTTCATGATCCTCGCCAATGTTTGCGCGGCCGAGGAGCTGGAGCGCCTGAGCATGCCTTGCATGTACCGCGTGCATGCCCCGCCCGCGCCGGAGAAGCTCGATAACCTCCGCAGCTTCCTGCATACACTGGATATCTCGCTCAAATCCGGCGACACGCTGCACCCGCGCGACCTCGACCATATTTTGAAGCTGGTGGAGGGCACGCCCACCGCTCCGCTGGTGAACGAGACCATGCTGCGCGCCCAGTCCCAGGCCCAGTATTCGCCTGACAATATCGGCCATTTCGGCCTGGCGCTGAGCCGTTACGCGCATTTCACCTCGCCCATCCGCCGCTATGCCGACCTGCTGGTCCATCGCGCCCTCATCACTGGGCTGAAGCTCGGCCCGGACGGTCTCTCGCCCGAGGATATCGCCGCCTTCGGCATCACCGCGGAGCAGATCTCCGGCACCGAGCGCCGCGCCGCCCTGGCCGAGCGGGACTCCAGCGACCGTTATCTTGCGCTGTATTTGCAACACCGCATTGGAGAGTTGTTCTCAGGCCGGGTTTCGGGGGTGACGAAGTTCGGGTTATTCGTCACTTTAACAGAGAGTGGCGCGAGCGGTTTCTTGAGTATGGCTAATCTTCCGGATGATCACTGGGTCTTCGACGAAGCCACCCAGACTCTGTCGGGCCGCCGAAGCCGCCATGTCTTCTCCCTGGCACAACCCATTGAGGTCCGGCTGAACGAGGCCCGCCCCGTCACCGGCGGACTGCTGTTCGGCATGGCCGAGGCGCTGCCCGGCGCTATCAGGCGCGGCAAGTCCCTGCGGGCGAAGCCCGGACGCGCGCCGGACGCCAAGCCCGGCAAGCCCAAGCACAAGCAGAAGCGGCGCAGGTGAAGCGCGCGGTTCTCCTTATTGTCGTCTGCCTCTGCGGCGGCCTGTGGAGCCGCGTGGCCGATGCGGCCACCGTTGGCTTCGACGCCGCCACCGCCGGGGCTGTGTGGTCGGCCGCCCTCACCTATATCGCCCCGCGCTCGCTGGAGCCGCTCACCATCCCGCAGATGACGATCTGGGGCCTGAACGGCTTGGCGGCGCTGGACCCGGACCTGAACACTACCCTGCAGGACGGGCAGGTGCGTCTCTACGGCCCCAACGCGCTGTTGCTGGCCCTCCCCGCGCCCACGGATAACGACGCCGCCGGCTGGGGCAAGACCGCCTCGCAGATCGCCGCCGCCGCTTACGCCGCCTCGCCCGCCTTGCAGCAGGCTGGCACGCAGGCGATCGTCAGCAGCTTCTTCGACGAGCTGTTCAACCATTTCGACCCTTATTCCCGCTACGAAACGCCAACAGTGGCGGCGCAGAACCAGCTCGTGATCATGGGCCTTGCGGGCACCGGCCTGACGCTCGCCGCCAAATCCGGCCGTGTCGTGATCAGCGCCGTTGCCGCGGACAGCCCGGCCGAGAATGCCGGGCTCATCCCAGGCATGGTCGTGCTCTCCATGGACGGGCGAGCCGCCTATCCCGGTGCGCTCGACACGCTCAACGCCAATATGAGCGGACTCGCCGGCAGCACCACTACACTCTCGTTGCAAGACACGTCGGACGACCCGCCGACTGAAGAGCAGGTCACGCTGACCCGGGGCTTCATCCCGCCGCAGACAGTGTTCCCCGAAGCCTCACCCGGCCCCGGGCTGGTCGCGCTGAAGATCACCGCCTTCAACAAGGGCACGGCCGACCAGTTCACCACCGCCCTCGCCGCTCTGATGGCTCAACGCCCCGCCCCCACCGGGCTGGTGCTGGATTTGCGCGGTAACCGTGGCGGCGTGCTGCGCCAGGCCGTGCTGGTGGCGGATTCGCTGCTGCCCACGGGGATGATCGTGCAGACCATGGGGCGCGACCCGGATGCTGACCAGAGCTTCAAGGCCGAAGGCGCCGACCTCACACTTGGTGCCAAGCTGGCGGTGCTGGTCGATGGCCAGACCGCCAGCGCGGCTGAGATCCTGGCCGCTGCCCTGGCTGATAACGGCCGGGCGGTGGTCATTGGCTCCGAGACGCTGGGCAAGGGCCTGGTGCAAACCTTGACCAGCCTGCCCGATGGCGGCGAGTTGTACGTAACCTGGAGCCGCGTGCTTGCCCCGCGCGGATGGCCCATGCAAAGCCTGGGGGTTATGCCGCAGGTTTGCACCAGCCTGGGGCCCCAGATGCTCGAGACCGAGCTGGCATCGCTGGACAAGGGCAGCAACCTGCAGGCCCAGGCCGTGGCGGCGGCACGAACCATGCGCGCCCCTGTGGCCATGGATAGCGTGCTGCAAATCCGCAACCAGTGCCCGGCCGATATTGGTACGGATATGGACTTCACCGCTGCCAGCCGCATCCTCGCCTCACAGGCCGCATATCAGGCGGCTTTGCTGCACTAACAGGCAAACCGCACTTGACGAAACCGCTTAACCTGCGCCATACGGCGCGCTCTGGAGATTCGTAATCATGGCAAAGTCTAACGTCGTTCAAATCAAGCTCGTTTCCACCGCTGACACCGGTTACTTCTACGTGACCAAGAAGAACGCGCGCGCTCAGACGCAGAAGCTGGAGCTCAACAAATACGATCCGGTCGTGCGCAAGCACGTCAAGTTCAAGGAAGCCAAGATCAAGTAAGCACAGCACCCGCTACGCTGCTTTTTCCGCCGCAACCCGCCCCCCGGCGCTTTTGCTCCGGGGGTTTTTGCGTTGTGCGGAGCTGATTAGCCAGTTTCCGGTTAATCGCTTAAAAATGCTTCCATCCCAGGGACTTGAAGGCCATTTCCGGCCCGGCGCCGGAGAGCACGCGCACCCCCGCCCCCGGTTCGAACACACCGATCTTTGTCACCGGCAGAGGGCCGCACGCGGCCTTCAGGGCGCCCTCACGGCCCGGTGGAACGGCCAGGATCAGCTCGTAGTCATCTCCGCCGGTGAGGCGCGCCTGCAGCACCTCCTCACCCAGAGCCGCTGCTTCGGACGAGGCCGGAACCAGCCCCGCCTCTATGACCGCCCGCACCCCCGATCCCTCAGCGATATGCGAGAGGTCCTGCACCAGCCCGTCCGAGACATCGATGGCGGCGGAGGCGATCCCCGCCAGTTCCAGCCCGACTCGCGGCACCGGCAGCAGGGAGCGCTGCGTGAAAAAACCCGTGGGGTCCTGGCGCTGGCCGAGCCGCGCCTGCAGGCCCAGCACGGCGTCACCGATGGTGCCGGTCACCCAGATCTCATCCCCGGCCCTGGCCCCGTTGCGGCGCAGTGCAGCGCCCGGCGCCACCTTGCCCAGCAGCGTGGCGGTAACCGCGATGCCGTGCAGCGAGGATGACGAATCCCCACCGAGCAGCGAGATATTGAAAATCTCCTGGTCATGCCCCAGCCCGGCGGCGAAGCCCGCCAGCCAGTCCTCGGGCAGTGACGCCGGCAGCGCCGTGGTCAACAGATAGCCGAGCGGCGCGGCACCCATGGCGGCTAGGTCGGAGAGGTTGCGGCGCAGCAGCTTGCGGGCAATCAGCGCCGGGTCGTCGCCGGAGAGGAAATGCACCCCCTCCAGCATCTGATCCACGGTGAGCACCAGTTCGCGCCCAGGCGGCGGGGCGAACACGGCGGCGTCATCCTTTAACCCCAGCCCCGCCTCCCCCGCCAGCGGCGCGAAATAACGCGCGATGCGGGAGAACTCGTCAGGCATCAACTGGCCGCGGGGAACTCCGCCGGGCGCAGCAAATGCGCCAGGCGGTCCAACACGCCGTTGAGCATGCGGGGTTCGTCACCGGAGAAAAAGCCGTGCGCCACGTCCATGTATTCGTTGATCACGACCTTGGCAGGCGGGCCGTCGCTCATCCACAGCTCGGCGCCACCGGCCCGCAGACTCGCACGCAGCACCGGGTCCAGCCGGTTCATCGGCCAGCTTTCCGGCAGGGCGCCCACGATCATGCCGTCGATGGTGTCCTGCTGCTGTGTGGCGGTGCGGACTATACGGGCGAAGAGCGGCACATCGGCGGCGGGCAGACGCCCCTCCTCCACCCCGCCGCTGCCCGGCGGATCGCCGATGCGGTGGCGGACGAACTGGTCGATCACGGTCTCGCCGCTCTGCCCGGCCTGTTCGGCCTGGTAGAGCGCCTGCACGGCGGCAACACGCGAGAGGGTACGGGGACGGCCGCTCATGCCGCCAGCGCCCGCTTCAGCACGATCTGTTTGAGGCAGGCCACGGCAGCCTCGGCGCCCTTGTTGGAGCCGGTCTCGTGGCTGCGGGCCAGGGCCTGGTCCAGCCTGTCCACCGTGAGCAGCGCCGTGCCCAGGCAGAGCGCTTGACGGGTGGCGACCTGCATCAATCCGTCCATGGCAGCGGCGCAGATGAAATCATAATGGTCGGTCTCGCCACGGACGACGCAGCCCAGGGCGACATAGCCATGAAAGTCCTGGACAGACTCGGCGGCGATCGCCAGGGCCTGGGGCAACTCATACGCGCCCCCGACCTCGACGACCGAAACCTTTGCCCCCACCTGCGCGAAAATGGCGCGGGCGGCGGCGAGCATGCCGTCCACCACCTCGCGGTAATAGGGCGCGCTGATCACCAAGATGCGCGGCGCGGCGCCGGGCACGCTGGGGGCAACCGCGGCGGGCGCGTCAGCCGTGCTCATGCCTCACCCCCGATCTGGCGCTGCTCAACCACATTCAGCCCGTAGCCATCCAGGCCAATAATATGGCGCTTGTGGTTGGAGAGCAGGATCATGTTCTTCACACCGAGGTCGACAAGGATCTGCGCGCCGATGCCGTAGTCGCGCAGGTCCGAGGCTGGCCGCGTCCCCTCGACGAGCGCGCGGATGCCCGCCGACATCGCCGCCTTGCGCTGCTCGCGCACGATCACCACCACGCCGCGCTGAGCAGCCGCGATCTGTGCCATGGCGCCGTGCAGGGCGCTGATGTGCCCGGCCCCAAGTACGTCGGCGATGAGGTCCATGCTATGCATGCGCACCAGCACCGGCTCCTCGCCGGAGATGTCGCCCTTCACCAACGCCAGATGCTCAAGCCCATCCACCTTGCTCTCGAAGGCGATGATCTTCCAGCTCTGCCCGTCCGCCGAGGCAACATTGCCCTGCTCGACGCGCTTGACCAGCCGTTCATTGGCGCGGCGGTAGGCGATGAGGTCGGCGATGGTGCCGAGCTTGAGGTTGTGGCGCTGGGCGAAGGCGACGAGGTCCGGCAGGCGGGCCATGGTGCCGTCGTCGTTGATGATCTCGCAGATCACGCCCGCGGGGATCAGCCCCGCGAGGCGGGAGATGTCCACCGAGGCTTCCGTATGCCCGGCGCGCACGAGCGTGCCGCCGTCACGGGCCATGAGCGGGAAGATGTGCCCGGGGGAGACGATGTCCTCGCGGCCCAGCTCCGGGTTGATCGCCACGGCGATGGTGCGGGAGCGGTCGGCGGCGGAGATGCCGGTGGTGACACCTTCCTTGGCCTCGATGGAAACGGTGAAGGCCGTCTCGTGCCGCGTGCCGTTGGCCTGGGTCATCAGCGGCAGGCCGAGCGCCTCGCAGCGGGCCTTGGTCATGGCGAGGCAGACCAGGCCGCGCGCGTGCTTGATCATGAAATTGATCGCGTCCGGTGTAGCGAACTGTGCGGGGATGACGAGATCCCCCTCGTTCTCACGGTCCTCGTCATCCACCAGGATGAAGATGCGCCCGGCCCGGGCTTCCTCGATGATCTCGGATGCGGGAGAAATATAGTCGTGCAGATTAGAAGTTTTCAGGCCTTGCATGAGGCGGTTTTCCTTGACTGGCGCGCGGGAGTCACGCGCCCTTGAAGCTGAGCTGGCGGGCGACATAGCGCGCCAGCATGTCGATTTCCACATTCACCGTATCTCCTACCTGCAAGGTATGGAAATTTGTGTGCGCGGCGGTGTGGGGAATGATATTGATGCCGAAGTTCCGGCCTTCAACCTCGTTGACCGTGAGCGACACGCCGTTGATGGCAATGCTGCCCTTGGGCGCGACATAAGGCGCAAGCTCGGCGGGCAGGCGGAATACCCAGCGCGTGGAGCCGTGCTCCGGCGTGGCGGAGAGCACCTCGGCCAAGCCATCCACATGGCCGGAAACCAGATGCCCGCCAATCTCGTCGCCCAGCCGCAGCGAGCCCTCGAGGTTGATCTTGCTGCCCGGCTTCCAGGTGCCCAGCGTGGTCTTGGAGAGCGTCTCGGCCGAAACCTCGACGGCGAACCAGTCCGCCCCAGACTCGACGACGGTGAGGCACACGCCCGAGCAGGCGATGGAAGCGCCAAGCGTCTTCTCGGCGCCCTTCCACACCTCGTTATCCGGGGTGGCGACGATGAAGCGCGCATCCTTGCCCTGCCCCAGCGGCTGCACCGCGCGCACGGTGCCGATGCCGGTGATCAATCCGGTGAACATTTATCCGACCTTCCTGAAATTGGTGAGCACATCCTCGCCCCATTGCTGGCGCGAGACGGCGCGGAAGCGCGGCATCTCCTTCAGCCGGGAAATGCCGAACGCCTGCGCCGCGGGCCAGCCATCGCCGCCCATCACGGTAGGGGCATGAAACCAGGAGAGACGATCGACGAGCCGCGCGCGCAGCATGCTGGCGGCAATGGCCCCACCGCCCTCGACCAGCACGCGGGTGAGGCCGTGTTTGGCAAGCGCCTGCGCGCCGGCCACCAGATCCACCCCGACAGTGCTGGGCGGCAGCTCGATGAGCTTGACCCCGGCACTCTCCAGCGCCTTGCACCGCAGCGGGTCGGCGCCATTGCGGTGCAGGATCCACAACGGATGCTCTGCAGCGCCCCGCACCAGCTTTGAGAGCAACGGCGTGCGCAAGTGGCTGTCCACCACCACGCGCACCAGCGGCGCAGCACGGAAACCGTCGAGCCGGCAGGTAAGTTCCGGGTCGTCCGCCAGCACAGTGCCGACGCCGACCAGCACCGCATCGTGCCGCCCGCGCATGGCATGCGAGGCGCGGCGCGCCTCGGGGCCGGTGATCCATTGCGATTCGCCCTTGGCGGTGGCGATCTTGCCGTCCAACGTGGTGGCGAGCTTGAGCCGGATCAGCGGCCGCCCCTGGCGCTGCGCCAGCGTAAATCCTTCCGCCACCGCCTCGCACTCCGAACGCAGCACGCCCTCGGTCACCTCGATGCCCGCTTCGCGCAGCCGGGCCAGCCCGGCGCCGTCCACCTTGGGGTGGGGGTCGGTCGCGCCGACGACCACGCGCTTGATCCCGGCGACTATCAACGCGTCAGTGCAAGCGCCTGATTTTCCGGCAAAATTGCACGGCTCAAGGGTGACGTACGCCGTCGCCCCGCGCGCCGCCCCGCCGGCGGCTTGCAGCGCTACAATTTCGGCATGCGGTCGCCCGCCAGGCTGGGTGTTGCCACGCCCGGCCACGCGGCCATCCTTGACGATGACACAGCCGACAGAAGGGTTGGGCGCCGTCTGCCCCAGGCCGCGCCGGGCCAGGGACAAGGCGGCACGCATATGCGCTTCGTCAGTCATTGCCAGCCCTCTCCGACGTGGCAAGCGGCGCGCCGTCCATCCCGCCGAGGAATTCCTCGAAATCCTTGGCCTCGCGGAAGTCGCGGTAGACCGAGGCGAAGCGGACATAGGCCACGGCATCGACCGCCTTGAGCGCGTCCATCACCGCCTCGCCGATCTGGTCACTCTTGATCTCGCTGTCGCCGCTGGCTTCCAGCTTGCGCACGATGCCGTTGACGATGCGCTCCTGCCGGTCCTCATCCACCGGGCGCTTGTTCAGCGCGACGCGGATGGAGCGCGCCAGCTTGTCACGGTCGAAGGCGACGCGGCGGCCATCGGCCTTGACCACCACCAGCTCGCGCAGCTGCACCCGTTCCACGGTAGTGAAGCGCTGACCACAGGCCGAGCAGAACCGGCGGCGGCGGATGGCGCTGTTGTCATCCGTCGGCCGGCTGTCTTTTACCTGCGTGTCGGACTCACCGCAGAACGGGCAGCGCATGGCGTGTTACCGGTAGATGGGGAAGCGCGCGCAGAGCGCCTTCACCCGTGCGCCCACGGCGGCCTCGGCGGCGTCGTTCGTGCCGTCATTGGACGACGCCAGGCCGTCCAGCACGTCGCCGATCATCAGCCCCACCTCGCGGAACTCGGCCTCGCCAAAGCCGCGCGTGGTCGCGGCCGGGGTGCCAAGACGGATGCCGGAGGTGATGGCGGGCTTTGCCGGGTCGAACGGAATGGCGTTCTTGTTGGCGGTGATGTGGGCGCGCTCCAGCGAGGCCTCGGCGGCCTTGCCAGTGGTGTTCTTGGGCCGCAGGTCCACGAGCATCAGATGGCTGTCGGTGCCGCCGGTAACGATGGCAAGCCCCCTCTCCACCAGCGTCGCCGCCAGGGTTTTCGCGTTAGCCGCCACCTGCTTCTGATAGGCGACGAATTCCGGCGTCAGCGCCTCGCCGAAGGCCACGGCCTTGGCGGCGATGACATGCATCAGCGGGCCGCCCTGCAAGCCGGGGAAGATGGCGGAGTTGATCTTCTTCGCGATGTCCTCGTGGTTCGTCAGCACCATGCCGCCGCGCGGGCCGCGCAACGTTTTGTGCGTGGTGGTGGTGACGACATGGGCATGCGGCAGCGGGTTGGGGAAGATGCCCGCGGCGACAAGACCGGCGAAATGCGCCATGTCCACCATGAAATACGCCCCGACTTCATCGGCAATGGCACGGAAGCGCGCGAAGTCGATGAAGCGCGGGTAGGCGGAGCCGCCGGCGATGATCAGCTTGGGCTTGTGCTCGCGGGCCAGGCGCTCCAGCTCCTCGTAGTCGAGCAGGCCGTCCTCCTTGCGGACACCGTACTGCACGGCATTGAACCATTTGCCGGACATGTTGGGCGCAGCGCCATGGGTGAGATGCCCGCCAGCGGCCAGCGACATCCCTAGGATGGTGTCGCCCGGCTGGATGAGCGCCAGGAACACGGACTGGTTGGCCTGGGAGCCGGAATTGGCCTGCACATTGGCGAAGCCCGCGTTGAACATCTTCTTGGCGCGTTCGATGGCCAGCGTCTCCACCTCGTCCGAGGGGCCGCAGCCGCCGTAATACCGCTTGCCGGGGTAGCCTTCCGCGTACTTGTTGGTGAACACCGAGCCCTGCGCGGCCAGCACGGCGGCGGAGACGATGTTCTCGGAGGCGATCAGCTCGATGCCGTCCTGCTCGCGGGCTAGCTCACGGCCGATGATCGCGGCGATCTCGGGATCGGTCTCGGTGAGCGGAGCAGAGAAGAAGCGCGAGAGGGGCTGCGTCATGGCGTAATTTCCTGGTTCTGGTTGATCTTGGCGAGGCGGCGTTCGTGGCGGCCGCCTTCGAACTTGGTTGCGAGGAAGGTCTTCAGAATATCGAGCGCAACTTCCTCGCCGGTAATGCGGGCGCCAAGGGCCAGCACATTGGCGTCGTTATGCTGGCGGGTGAGCCGGGCGGTGGTGACATCATGCACCAGGGCGCAGCGGATGGCCGGGTTGCGGTTGGCGGCTATGCTCATGCCGATGCCGGTGCCGCAGACAAGGAGGCCGAAATCGGCGCGCTTCTCCGCCACGGCGGCGCAAACGGCGTGGGCGAAATCGGGATAGTCGACGCTTTCCGGGCCGTCAGTGCCGTAATCCAGCAATTGATGACCTGCCTCGGCCAGCACCACCGCCAGCCGCTGCTTCAGGTACACGCCACCATGGTCGGCCCCGAGGGCCAGGATCAAAGAACGAGTCATGCCGTCCCCTTATCATGCGCCGGACGGAGGGGAAACCGCTAGTTGCGCAAGCATCGCAGGCGGACGCGCCGGGGCTTTGCACCTTCACTACACCTGCGCCGAGTGGTGCAAAAATCGTTTCCACCTGCTGTTGCGCCGAATCAATGTGACCTCGCAACCGGAGGAAAAACAACAATAAGACCGCAAAACTGGACAACGATAAGGAGCATTGAAAATCGTGACTATCGCATCTGGATGGTCGGCGGCGGGCTGCTGCTGGATGTACCGGTAACGGACCGGATCGCGGCCTCCGCCAGTGCCGAGATGATGGCCATGCCGGGGGCCAACATCACGCTCAATAACCTGGACCTCAGCCACAGCATGGGCACATCCGCCGAAGAGCGGCTGTCGCTGGGGCTGGACGGCGCGGTGCAAGGCCGACTGCATGTGAAGGGGAATATCTGGTGGGAGCACTATAACTGGGCTGGCTACAAGCCGAGTGCCGCCACCTATTTCTTGTACGAGCCGCTGAGCACTACCACCAGCTTCGGCCTCAACGTCGGCGTGGCGTATTCCTTCTAAAAGCCATGGAGCGCTCATCGTGGGATGAGCGCTCCAGCCTACCCGCTCAGGGAAGCGGAAATTACAAGAACAGCCCGCCAATGCCGCCCAGCACGCCAAAGGCGCAGGTAATGGCGCAGACCACGATGACGACCCACATGTACCAGCCCTTGAGCTTGTGGCTCTCCGGCAGGGTGACTATGGCGAGGCGGACGAGGAAGCCGAGCACCACCGGCAGCAGCAGCGCGTTCATAACCTGCACGCCGACGTTCAGGCTGATCAGGTTGGGAACCAGACCCACCGCAAGCGCGCCACCGATGACGCAGACCGCGTACACGCCATAGAACCATTTGGCCTTGAGCGGGTGGTATTCCAGCGAGCGGCGGTAACCCGCGACCTCGCCCAGCCCCCAGGCCAGCGCCAGCGAGGCGACGATCGCCGCGATCATTCCAGCCCCCAGCACGCCGAGGCTGAAGACGATCCGTCCGGTTTCGGCGCCAAGATAGGGCGTCATCGCTTGGCTCATCTGACCGACGGTGGAGAGGCTGGCCTGCGGCGCGTGCGGGCGGATGGAAGCGGCGGCGGCGATAAGCACCGCGGCCATCACCAGCTGGGTCACGACGGCGCCGATACCGGTATCCCAGCGCGCGGCATGGAAATGCTCGGCCCGCAGCCGCTTATCCGCCACGGTGGACTGCTGGTAGAACACCATCCAGGGCATGATCACCGCGCCGATATTGGCGGCGACGAGATATTCGTAATTGGCATTGAACACCGGCGGGTGCAGCGACTCGCTGGCCATCAGCCCGGCATCGGGATGCGCCGCCCACGCAACGAAGAAAAACGCCAGTTCGAACAGCCCGATGATGATGGCGACACGCTCGACGCGGCGGTAGGAGCCGGTGACGACGATGGCGAGCAAGGCCGCGGCAGCGAGCGACAGCGAGAGATAATGCGGAATACCGAACAGATCGCCAACGCCAGCCACGCCGGAGAATTCGGTAAGCAACGCGCCGATTGTGGCCACCGCCAGGCCGGAGGCCGAGAACCAGGCCCAGCCGGGGCCGAAGGCCTCGCGGATCAGCTCACCATGGCCCTTGCCGGTGAAGATGCCGAGCCGCACGGTAAGCTCCTGCACGATATAGAGCACCGGCATCAGGATGAACTGCGGCAGCAGCAGCTTGTAGCCCCACTGCACGCCGCTCTGCCCGGCGGTGATGATGGAGCCGACATCGGTATCCGCCAGCATGACGACGAGGCCAGGGCCGAATACGGCCACGAGCATGGCCCAGCCTGGCAGCCCCCGGCGCGCGGCGATTTGCGGAGTGGTTGCGCTTGTCATTTTTTTGGAGTCCACTCCTGGTTCTTGTAATTGCAATTCATTCTCACCTTCTGGTCCTGCGAATAGTTTTCAATGTCTCCGCCGTGCCACTCATTGATCTGGATCAAGCCTCTTCGCATTCCTGGGTTCTTTGCTGAGATGCAACTGCAATTCATTCTTAACTGCGAAGCCTAGCTAGCCTGGCTGCAGCCGCGCTGTCAACCGCCTCGCGCCATTTGCGGAACCGGGTTAGGATGGCGGCATGACACTGCAATACTTCCCTTCTACCCGCCTGCGCCGCAACCGCTTCGATGACGCCACCCGCCGTCTGGTGGCCGAACACCGCCTCTCGGTGGATGACCTTATCTGGCCGATCTTTATCCGCGAAGGCGGCGGCGAGGCGCAGGAGATCTCCGCCATGCCGGGCGTGTTCCGCACCGGGCTCGATGGCTTGCCAAAGCATGTGGAAGAAGCGGCAAAGCTCGGCATCCCCGCCATCGCGCTGTTCCCCGCCACGCCAGCCGAGAAGAAGAACGCGCACGGCAGCGAGGCGCTGAACCCGGACAACCTGATGTGCCAGGCGACGCGAATACTGAAGCGCGAATTCCCGCAGATCGCCCTGCTCGGCGACGTGGCGCTGGACCCCTACACAGACCATGGGCATGACGGCATCCTGGCGGATGGCTATGTCGCCAACGATGAAAGCGTGGAGATCCTGGTGAAGCAGGCGGTTAATCAGGCCGCCGCGGGCATCGACATCGTCGCCCCCTCCGACATGATGGACGGGCGCATCGGCGAGATCCGCGCGGCGCTGGACGAGGCCGGGCTCATCAACACCCGCATCATGAGCTACGCCGCGAAATACGCCTCCGCATTCTACGGCCCGTTCCGGGATGCCATCGGCTCCTCCGGCGCGCTGAAGGGCGACAAGAAAACCTACCAGATGAACCCGGCCAATTCCGACGAGGCGCTGCGCGAGGTGGCGATGGACATCGCCGAAGGCGCGGACATGGTGATGGTGAAGCCGGGCATGCCGTATCTGGACATCATCCGCCGCGTGAAGGACCGCTTCGAGATGCCGGTGTTCGCCTACCAAGTGTCGGGCGAGTACTCCATGATCGTGGCTGCGGCGCGCAATGGCTGGCTGGATGGTGACAAGGCAATGCTGGAGAGTTTGCTTGCCTTCAAGCGCGCAGGATGTTCTGGTATCCTAACGTATTTCGCCGTGCAGGCGGCAAAACTCATGGAGGGATAGATGTCGCTTTGGCCTGGAGCGAAGCTGCCCGATCTGACGGGCAAGACTGTCATCGTCACCGGGGCCAATAGCGGCATCGGCTACTACACCGCGCTGGAGCTAGCGCGCGCCGGGGCTGAGACCGTGCTCGCCTGCCGCAGCGCCGAGAGAGGCGAGTCGGCGGCGGCGCGGATCAATGCCGCGGCACCCGGGCGGGCGAAGTTCCTGCGGCTCGACCTCGCGGATTTCGCCTCGGTGCAGGAGTTCGCCGGGACGTTCAAGGAAAAGCATGGCACCCTCGACATCCTCATCAACAACGCCGGGGTGATGGCGCCGCACCGGCGGCAGGTGACGGCGCAGGGCTTCGAGCTGCAATTCGGCGTGAATTTTCTCGGACATTTTTTGCTCAACCGCCTGCTGTTGCCGGTGCTGCTGGATGCCCCTGCCCCGCGCGTGGTGCAGATCTCCTCACTCGCGCACCGGCAGGGGCGGGTGGATTTCGAGGATCTGCAATCCGAGCGGCGCTACCACGCCTGGGCGGCGTATCAGCAATCCAAACTGGCCATGCTGATCTTCGCCCAGGAGCTGCAGCGGCGCGCCGATGCCGGGGGCTGGGGGCTGCTCTCGCTCGCGGCGCATCCGGGCATCGCGGCCACGGAGCTGGTGGCGAACGGGCCGGGCAATAAGAGCCTGATGGCCGTGCTGATGAACCTGGGCAAGGCATTCGTGGTTCAGCCCGGCGATGCCGGGGCTTGGCCAACGATCCTGGCCGCGACCGACCCGGCGGCCAAGCCAGGCGCATATTACGGGCCGCTGGGGTTCGGCGAGTTCCGTGGCCGGCCGGGCTTGGCCAAGACCATGCCCCAGGCGCTGGATGCGCAGGCCGGGGCGCAGCTGTGGCAGGTGGCGGAGGCGTTGACCGGCGGGGTGTTCACACCCGCCCAGTAAACGCCGCGATGAGCACGGCCATGAGGTCAGCCACCCCGCGCGGACCATAGGGGCGGCCAAGATCGCGCCGGGCAAACGCAGCGGGCAGCGCGGCGGCCAGGGCAATGCGCGGCGGTTTGGCGGCAAGCAGGGCCTTCGCATGGGCGATTAACGCGGCGTCCGGTGTGCCGTCCTGCGGGCGCAGCTTGGTGGCGCGCAGAATACCGGAAATGGCGTAGGCGGTGCCTAGGTCTTCCACCGCCTGCGAATCAGCCCCCAGGAGCTTACCGGCGATGCGCGCCAGCCGCCCGCCCGTGCCGCGCGCATAGGCGTGGAATGAAGCGGCATCATCTAGTTCCGTGCCCGCCTCCCGCGCCTCGATGAGTGCCAGCAGATCCTCCCGCGCAAAGACGCCCGCCTCCAGCGCGGCGGAGAGCGGCGTGGCAACCTCGTGCTTGCGGGATGCGCCTTCCACAACCTCGCGCCACCATTGCAGGCGGATCATTGCCAGCAGCGGCTCGGAGGCGACTTCATGCGCACGCGCCAGCTCGTGGTTGAATAGGTATAGCAGCGCCAGAGCCTCGCGCTGACCGGACGGGGCGAAGAGCGTGCAGAAGAAGCGGTCGGGGTCGGCGCGGCGCAACCCGAGGAGGAAACTGTCGCTTGACGGGGGCATAAACTCTCCATAGCTAATCCGCACCACGACATAAACATACTGGAGAGTGCCAAATGGCGTTTGAACTGCCTTCCCTCCCCTACTCCGTCAACGCGCTGGCCGGTGCCGGCATGTGCCAGGAGACCCTGGAGCTGCACCACGGCAAGCACCACAACGCCTATGTGACGGCGCTGAACGGCCTCGTCGAGAAGAACGAGGCGCTGCAGGGCAAGTCCCTGGAGGAGCTGGTCAAGCTCTCCCACAACAATGCCGAGCTGACCCCGGTGTTCAACAATGCCGGCCAGCATCTCAATCACAGCCAGTTCTGGCTGAGCCTCTCCCCCACCGGCGGCAAGATCCCCGGCAAGCTTGAAGCCAAGATCGTCGAGGATTTCGGCTCCGTGGAAGCGTTCAAGGACGCCTTCAAGACCGCAGGCACCACGCAGTTCGGCTCCGGCTGGGCCTGGCTGGTGCTCTCCCCCGAGGGCAAGCTGAAGGTAACGAAGTCCCCCAACGCCTCCACCCCGCTGGTGACCGGCGAAGGCAAGGTGCTGATGACCTATGACGTGTGGGAGCACGCCTATTACGTCGATTTCCGCAACCGCCGTCCGGACTACATCACCAACTTCCTGGATAAGCTGGCCAACTACGAATACGCCGAAGCGAACCTGCTCTCGGCCTGAAACAAAATACCCCCTGGCTCCGGCCAGGGGTTTTTTTCATAAGCCGCGCTCGTAGTAGCGCACGGTTTTGCCGTTAGGCAGCAAAGTGCTGCCGATTTCCTGAAAACCGAATTTGGCATGGAACGCCTCCGAGCCCGGATTGGGCGGATCGGCGTTGATCTCGCATGTCACGCGCTCATGCCCAGCGGCGAGGGCGGCGGCGAACAGCGCGTTGTAAAGCGCTGCGGCATGGCCCCTGCCCCGCGCAGCCTGGGCGGTCACGACACGGTCCACATAGACGAAGCGCGAAAAACGCTGGCGGAACCAGAGGAAATTCGGAGAGTCGTAATCCGCGTCCTGGTCGAAGGCGATGATGAAGGCTTCTGTGCCGATGGCCTGCGCAAAGAACGCCTGCTCGATGAGATGCCTGAAGCGGGGAGCATCGGCGTAGGAAAGTTCCTGCGCATGCTCGTTATTGAGCACGCGCAGGGCTTCGAAATCGGGGGTTTCTGGCGTGAGCATGGAAGCTCACGTCGCATCCCGCGCGGGGTTTAGCAATCCAATGTGGCCTTGCGTTCCCAGTCGGAAAGGTGCGCGGCGTACTCGTTCCACTCGCCGTGCTTCAGCTTGGTGTAGGAATTCACGAAACTTTCGCCCAGGCTCGCCTTCAGCGTGCCGGAGGCTTCCAGGGCGCGCAGCGCGTCGAGCAGGTTGAGCGGCAGACGCTTGGCATCCGTCACCAGATGACCATCGGTGTACATGTTGATGTCCAGGCGCTTGCCAGGGTCGATCTTGTTCCTGATGCCATCCAGCCCGGCGGCGAGGATGCCGGCTTGCAGCAGATAGGGGTTGGCGGCGCCGTCAGCCAGGCGCATCTCGAACCGGCCCGGCTCGGGGATGCGGATCATATGCGTGCGGTTATTGCCGGAATACGTCACCGTGTTCGGCGCCCAGGTGGCTCCGGAGGTGGTTCGCGGCGCGTTGATGCGCTTGTAGGAATTCACTGTGGGATTCAGCAGCGCCGCCAGCGCGTCGGCATGCTTGATGGCGCCGCCAATGAAGTGATAGCCGAGCTGGGACACACCAAGCTCGCCTGCCTCGTCCTCGAACAGGTTCTTGTCGCCATCCCATAGCGAGACATGGCTGTGGCAGCCAGAGCCGGTAAGGCCGAGGAACGGCTTGGGCATGAAAGTGGCGCGCAGGCCATGCTTCTCGGCAATGGATTTTGCCATGAACTTGAAGAATACGTGGCGGTCGGCGGTGATGAGCGCGTCGTCGTAGTTCCAGTTCATCTCGAACTGGCCGTTCGCGTCCTCATGGTCGTTCTGGTACGCGCCCCAGCCGAGTTCCAGCATTGCGTCGCAGATCTCGGTGATGACATCGTAGCGGCGCAGCAGCGCCCCGGCGTCGTAGCAGGGCTTGGTGGCAGTATCCAGGGAGTCGGAGATCGCGGTGCCGTCAGCATTGGTGAGGAAGAACTCACATTCCACGCCGCTCTTCATCTGCACGCCGGCGGCCTTGGCCTGGGCCATGACACGCTGCAGCACATTGCGCGGTCCCTGCTCAACCTTCTCACCCGCCATATAGATGTCGGAGGCAAGCCAGCCCACATCGTTCTTCCAGGGCAGCGGCGTCAGCGTGCCGGGGTCAGGCAACGCGAACATGTCCGGGTCCGCCGGGGAAAGATCGAGCCATGTGGCGAAGCCCGCAAAGCCCGCACCGTTCTTCTGCATCCCCGCGATGGCGGAGGCCGGAACCAGCTTGGCGCGCTGGCTGCCGAAAAGGTCAGTGTAGGAAATCAGGAAATATTTTAGTCCGAGTTCTTTCGCCTTTTCGGCCAGCTCAATCGCCATTGTCTTGTTCAGTCCCCTTTAGAAGTTCTTGCCCGGAATCCAGCTGGTGCCCGCAAGCGGCACCTGCGCCATGGCGGCAGCCTCGATCGTCAGCGCCACCAGGTCTTCCGGCTCCAGATTATGCAGATGACTCTTGCCGCAGGCACGGGCCAGGGTCTGTGCCTCCAGCGCCAGCACCGAGAGGTAATTGGCCAAACGCCGCCCAGCCTTCACCGGGTCAAGCCGCGCGGCCAGCACCTCATCCTGCGTGGTGATGCCCGCGGGGTCGCGGCCCTCATGCCAGTCGTCATATGCGCCTGCGGTGGTGCCGAGCTTGCGGTATTCCTCCTCGAACTCTGGCGAATTGTCGCCCAGCGCGATGAGCGCCGCCGTGCCGATGGCCACCGCATCAGCGCCCATCGCCAGGGCCTTGGCCACATCCGCGCCTGTGCGGATGCCGCCGGAGACGATGAGCTGCACCTTGCGGTGCAGGCCGAGATCCTGCAGCGCCTGAACCGCCGGGCGAATGGCTGCAAGGATGGGGATGCCGACATGCTCGATGAACACTTCCTGCGTTGCGGCGGTGCCGCCCTGCATGCCGTCCAGCACCACCACGTCGGCGCCGGCCTTCACCGCCAGGGCGGTGTCGTAATACGGGCGGCTTGCCCCAACCTTCACGTAGATCGGCTTCTCCCAGTTGGTCAGCTCGCGCAGCTCGAGGATCTTGATCTCGAGATCGTCCGGGCCGGTCCAATCCGGGTGGCGGCAGGCGGAGCGCTGGTCGATGCCCTTGGGCAGGTTGCGCATCTGCGCCACGCGGTCGGAGATCTTCTGCCCCAGCAGCATGCCGCCGCCGCCGGGCTTGGCGCCTTGGCCGATCACGACCTCAATGGCATCGGCCTTGCGCAGATCGGCGAGGTTCATGCCGTAGCGGGACGGCAGGTATTGGTACACCAAGGTCTCGCTGTGGCCTCGTTCTTCCGGCGTCATGCCGCCATCGCCCGTGGTGGTGGAGGTGCCCACCGCCGTCGCGCCACGGCCCAGGGCCTCCTTGGCCTGGCCCGAGAGCGCGCCGAAGGACATGCCCGCGATCGTGATAGGAATTTTCAGGTGGATTGGCTTCTTGGCGAAGCGGGTGCCAAGCACGACATCCGTGCCGCATTTCTCGCGATAGCCTTCCAGCGGATAGCGGGAGATGGAAGCGCCGAGGAACACCAAATCGTCGAAATGCGGGAGCTTGCGCTTGGTGCCGCCGCCGCGAATGTCATAGATGCCAGTGGCAGCCGCGCGCTCGATCTCGGAGATGGTGTACGGATCGAAGGTCGCAGAAAACCGTGGCATGGTGCGGGGAATATGCGTCTCGGTCATCTCAGTAGGCTCCCGCGTTGTCGACATGGAAGTTATACAGTTTGCGGGCCGAGCCGTAGCGGGTGAACTCTTCCGGCTTGGCATCGACACCGGCGTTGGCGAGCAGCCCGGCGAGGATGGTTTTGTCCTCCTCCGACATCTCCTTCACCTCGCAATCGGCGCCCATGCTCGCGACTGTGCCCTTCACGAAGAGCCGCGCCTCGTAGAGCGAGTCGCCCAGCGCCTCGCCGGCGTCGCCGCAGATTACCAGATTGCCGCTCTGCGCCATGAACGCGCTCATGTGGCCGACATTGCCCTTCACCACGATGTCCACGCCCTTCATGGAGATGCCGCAGCGGGCGGAGGCGTTGCCGTCGATGATGAGCAGGCCTCCATGCGCGGTGGCGCCAGCTGACTGGCTGGCATCGCCCTTCACATGCACGAGGCCGGACATCATGTTCTCGGCCACACCGGTGCCGACGCTGCCATTGACGACGACGGTGGCGCCATCATTCATGCCGGCGCAATAATAACCGGCATGGCCGTCGATGGTGACGCTCACCGGCGCAGTAATGCCGACCGCGATGGCGTGGCCGCCACGGGGGTTGAGCACGGTCCAGGCGGAATGGTTGTTGGCGGCACCCAGTGTCTGCAGGGCGCTGTTCAAATCCCGCAAGCTGGAGCTGGAAAGATCGAAAACGGCGGAATTTTCCAAGGTCTTTTGTGCCGCACTCATGCCGCGCGCTCCCAGAAATAGACTTTAGCCGGTTCGGGCTCGAAGATATGCGCGCGCTCGATGCCCGGCAGATCGGCCAGCGCCCGGTATTCGGAGCCGAAGGCCACGTAATCATCGGTCTCCGCCATCACGGCGGGCTTGCAGGCGACCGGGTCGCGCAGCACGCCGAAGCCGGATTCCGTGCCGACGACAAAAGTGTAGAAACCATCGAGAGATTTCAGCGCCGCGTGCAAGGCTTCGTCGAGCTTCTTGCCCTCGCGCAACTGGTAGGCGACGAAGCCCGCAGCCACTTCGGTATCGTTCTGCGTCTCGAACTTGATGCCTTCGCGCATCAACACCCGGCGCACATCGTTATGGTTCGAAAGCGAGCCGTTATGTACAAGGCATTGGTCGGTGCCGGTGGTGAACGGATGTGCGCCTTGCGTTGTCACCGCCGATTCAGTGGCCATACGGGTATGGCCGATGGCATGGCTGCCGGACATCTTCGGCAACCCGAAGCGATTGGAAACCTCGTCCGGCAGGCCGACACCCTTGAACAGCTCCATGCGCTCACCCACGGAAACGATGGAGATCTCCGGATGGCGGGCCAGCACGGCGCGGATCTCGGCTTCGCGTTCGGCCGGGAAAGAGATCACCGCATGGTCGTCATGCTCGGTGCAGCTCAGGTCGAACTTCGCCGGAAGGGCAAGAAAATCAAAACCACCAGTCGCGCGCAGAGTGAATTTGAGATGACCAGGCGCACCCGCGCCGTAGATTGCAAAACCCGCCGAATCCGGGCCGCGATCCGTCAACACCGAGAGCATGCCGGCGGTAAGACGGCCGAGTTCCGGCTCCAGGGCGGGATTTTTCAGGAATAATCCGGCAATGCCACACATTGTCTGTGCAAACTCCATAAGACCTGGGCTGATGTTAACCGCGCCCCGCCACCACGTCAACCATGAAGAATAATGTATTCCTAATAAGAAACCACTCGCGGCGCAGCTTGAAATGCCCGGCGATTCGGCCGATCATCCGGCCCTACCTGAAGGAGACGCACATGCTCGTTTGCACCGGCGTTGCCGCCCCCATGCCCAAGGGCTGAACCGGATCATGGCCACTCCCCTCCTCACGCATATCCTGGAAACCTCCCTCTACGTGGCGGATCTGGAACGCTCCGAGGAGTTTTACCGGCGTGCGTTCGGGTTCGAGCCCCTGTACCAGGACCATCGGATCGTGGCCCTGCGCGTGGCAACGCAGGGCGTGCTGCTGCTTTTTCTGCACGGCGCATCGGAAGATGGCAGCGATATCCCGGGCGGGCATGTCCCCGCCCATGGCGCCTCCGGCCGGCAACATTTGTGCTTCGCCATCCCCAAGGCGGCGCTGCCCGATTGGGAGGCGCATCTGGCCGCGCAAGGCGTGCCAATTGAAAGCCGCGTGACGTGGCGTCTGGGAGGCCAAAGTCTCTATATCCGCGACCCCGACGGCCATTCCGTGGAACTGGCGACGCCTGGGGTCTGGGCGAACTATTAGCGCCACGCGGATACAAAAAAGCCCCGGTTTGCACCGGGGCTTTTTTGCTTCAGCAGGCAGCTTCTTTGTTGGTGCTGCGTTCCTTGAGAAAGGCGAAGAACTCCACGCCCTCGCGCAGGCGGCGCACCAGCATCTGCGGGGAGAGCGCCATCTCCTTGAGGATGGAGAGAATCTTCGAGGGGCGGAAATAGAACTGCCGATAGATCTCCTCGACCGCGTCGAAAATCTCCTGGTGGGAGAGATGCGGGTAGTGCAGCGGGGCGATCTGCACGCCGTGCTCGTCGATCAGCTCCGCATGCTCCACGTCGAGCCAACCTTCCTTCACCGCCTGGTTGTACAGGAAGGTGCCCGGGTACGGCGCGGCCAGCGACACCTGGATGGTGTGCGGGTTGATCTCCTTGGCAAAGGCGATCGTCTCCTTCAGCGTCTCCTTCGTCTCGCCGGGCAGGCCGACGATGAAGGTGCCGTGGATCATGATGCCCAGCTTGTGGCAATCGGCGGTGAAGCGCTTGGCTACCTCGATTCGCATGCCCTTCTTGATGTTGTGAAGGATCTGCTGGTTACCGGACTCGTAGCCCACCAGCAACAGGCGCAGGCCGTTTTCCTTCAGCACCTTGAGCGTATTGTAAGGCACATTGGCCTTGGCGTTGCACGACCAGGTGACGCCAAGCTTGCCCAGCTCCTTCGCAATGGCCTCGGCGCGGGGCAGATCGTCGGTGAAGGTGTCGTCGTCGAACATGAACTCCTTCACCTGCGGGAAGAGTTCCTTAGCGCGCTTGATCTCGGCGATCACGTTCTCCACCGAGCGGGTGCGGTATTTATGCCCGCCCACCGTCTGCGGCCACAGGCAGAAAGTGCAGTGCGACTTGCAGCCACGGCCCGTGTAGATGGAAATGTACGGGTGCTTGAGGTAGCCGATGAAGTAATCCTCGATGCGCAGATGCTTCTTGTACACATCGACGACGAAAGGCAGCTCGTCCATGTTCATCAGCAGCGGGCGGTCCTCGGTCTTCACGATCTCGCCAGCCTCGTTGCGGTACCAGATCCCCTTCACGTCCTTTAGCGCGGCACCCTCGGCGATTTCCTTGATGGTGAAATCGAACTCGTTGCCGCAAACGAAATCCAGCACCTTGGCGCGCTCGAGCGACTCAACCGGCTGCACGGCCACCTTGGCGCCGATGAAGCCGATCAGCAGATTCGGGTTCAGCTTCTTGAACTCTTCCGCCACTTTCACGTCGTTGCCGAAGGACGGCACCGAGGTGTGGATAATCAGCAGATCGTGCGTCTTGGCATGCGGCAGCACGTCCGCCATGGTCAGCTTGGCTGGCGGCGCGTCGATCAGCGTCGAATCCGGCAGCAGCGCCGCGGGCTGGGCCAGCCAGGTGGGGAACCAGAAGGACTTGATCTCGCGACGCGCCTGGTAGCGCGAGCCGGCACCGCCGTCGAAACCGTCGAAGGAGGGAGGTTGCAGGAACAGGGTTTTCAGTTTCGTCATCTCTTCTCTCTCAGCGGTGCGCTATATTACCGGCGTCGGCGTGCATCACTTGGCCGCGCCAATCAACCTGGCTGCCGGTGAAACTCGCGATATAAATGATGGTGGAACAGACATCGCGCAACACCAAAAGCCACGCCTCGCCGGATTTCGGCAGACGAAGCTCCGCGTCGATCTTGCGCGAGGCGGTGTATCGGGTGGCCAGAACAAACACGAACAGCGCCCAGGACCAGACGGCGCCACCGGCGAGCAGCACGGTGAGAGCAGCCCAGAACAGCGAGAATTGCAGGACCGAGGCCGCATAGGGCACCGGCACCAGCGCACGGATGGTGCGGGCCCAGCGCAGCTCGTGCCGGAACAGGGACACAAAATCCGCCTCAGGTATTGTGGTGGCTGGGACCACCTGGGCCAAGGCGAGCTTGTAGCCGCGCGCCAGGACCAGCCGGCCGAGCACTTGGTCGTCCGCCAGGTTATTGGATACAGCCTCCAGCCCGCCGATTTCCGCCAGCACGGCCTTGGACAGCGCCATGGTCACGCCCAGACAGTCCTGCCGGCCGAGCTGGCGCGCCAGCAGTGCGCCGGGCAGGAAAGTGTAGTTGATCTGGCTGGCGCCAAGCAGTGCTGGCAGCCCCGGCGTGCCGGGAAGGCCGGTATAGAGCGTGGTGACCAGCCCGACATTGGGCTGTTCCAGCGCCGCCACCACACGGTCGAGAAAATACACCGGGACGTGGATGTCGGCATCAGAGATCACCAGCAGCTCGTGCTTGGCCTCTGGCAGCATATTGATAAGGTTGGAGACCTTTCGATTGCCACCGTGCAGCGTGGCATCCACCACCACCGCCACCTCCCGCTCCGGGTAGCGCGCGCGCAGCTTGGCGAGGACCTCCAGCACCGGGTCCGTCTCGCTCTGCACGCCGAACACCAGCTGGTAGTCCGGGTAATCGATGAGGAAGAACGACTCCAGCGCCAGCTCGGTCAGCGGGTCCACGCCGCATAGCGGCTTGAGCACCGAGACGGGCGGGCGCGCCGACGGCACCGGCGGCGGAGCGGCGACGAGACGCTCGATCAGCCGCATGCCAAGGAGCAGCTGCGCCACGCCCGCAAGCGCGCACAAGCCGGTGAAAGCGGGCAGGATATGCACGCTAGATCAAGTGCTGGGCTGGGAGATACATTACTGCGTCGCCGGGAGGTTCTGCAGAGCGGCGATCTTGGCCTTGAGCGCCTGGATCAGCGGCGAGGCATCGCCGGAGCTAACCATCGACGCGAAATCGGAGGCATGCACAGCCACCTGGCTGATCGTGCCGTTCAGCAGCACGTCGGTGATCTGCCAGCCATTGGCGCCGTTCTCCATCACATAGTCCAGCTCGACGGGCTCGCTGCCATCGCCGGGGATGAGCTGGGTCTCGACGATCTTCTTCGCGCCCAGCGCCTTCTCGTCCGGCAGAACCTTGAAGCTCTGCCCGCTATAGGCATTGAACTCCGCGACATAGCTGGAGATGGTGAACTGCTCGAAAAGCTGGGTCAGCTCCTGCTGCTGGGCCGCCGGCAGTGTGGACCACAGGAAACCGACCGAGTTCATGGTGACTTCCGGCATGTTGTAGCTCTGCTGGACGACAGGGGCGAGCGCATCGTAGCGCGCCTGGAAGTCCTTGCCGGCGGAACCCGCTTTCATGCTTGCGAGCAGGCCGTCATCAAGCGCTACGGCGGGGGCCGCTTCCGGCGTGTCGGCGAAGGCCGCCGGCACCAGCAAGAAACCCAGAGCCAGCAGCGAAGCTTTAAGAGATGTTTTCATGCTTCCCTTATAAAGCATCACTGTGCCGGAATTGCGATAACATCATGCAATGATTCGATGCCTAACGCCGAAATTGCGTTGGTCACGATGTGGCTGGCGGTCAGCCCGGCCTCAATCAGCTGCGCCGCCGGCGTGTTGTGATCGATCAGCCGGTCCGGCAGGGTCATCGGACGGAACTTCAGCCCCTTGTCGAAGGCGCCGGTCCAGGCGAGGTGATGCGCCACGGCAGAGCCGAAGCCACCCGCCGCACCTTCCTCGATGGTGATCAGCACCTCGTGATGGCGGGCGAGCTGGTCAATCATGGCCGTGTCGAGCGGCTTCATGAAACGGGCATCGGCCACGGTGCAAGGGAACCCGCGCGCGGCGAGCTCGGCGGCGGCCTGCTTGGCATCGGCCAGGCGCGGGCCGAGCGCCAGGATGGCGATCTTGCCGCCTTCCTGCAGGATGCGGCCCTTGCCGATCTCCCACACCGAACCACGGGCCGGCAGTTGCAAGCCCTGGCCCTCGCCGCGCGGGTAGCGGAAGGCGGAGGGACGGTCGTCGATGGCGGCAGCTGTGGCCACGGCGTGCATCAGCTCGAGCTCGTCCGACGGCGCCATGATCACCATGTTCGGCATCGGGCCGAGGAAGCACAGGTCGTAGGCGCCGGCATGGGTCGCGCCGTCGGCGCCGACCAGACCGGCACGGTCCATGGCGAAGCGGACGGGCAGGTTCTGTAGCACCACGTCATGCACCACTTGGTCGTAACCGCGCTGCAGGAAGGTGGAGTAGATGGCGCAGAACGGTGCCAGCCCTTCCGTCGCCATGCCGGCGGCGAAGGTCACCGCATGCTGCTCTGCGATGCCGACATCGAACATACGGGTGGGGAATTTCGCCTCGAACTTGTCCAGCCCCGTGCCAGGAGACATGGCGGCCGTAACAGCAACGATGTTCGGGTTTGCCTCCGCCTCGGCGATCAGCGCCTTGGCGAACACTGAGGTATAGGTCGGCGGGCCGGGTGGACCCTTCTTCTGCTCGCCGGTGACGACGTTGAACTTCGAGACGCCGTGGTACTTATCCGCCGCCGCCTCGGCCGGGGCGTAGCCCTTGCCCTTCTTGGTGACGACATGCAGCAACACCGGCTCGGCCGCCTCCGAGTCGCGCAGGTTGCGCAGCACGGGCAGCAGATGCTCAAGGTTGTGGCCGTCGATGGGCCCGACATAATAAAAGCCAAGCTCCTCGAACAGCGTGCCGCCGGTAAGGATGCCGCGGGCATATTCCTCGGCCCGGCGGGCGGTCTGCCCGATCTGGCGTGGGAAGTGCCTGGCCATCTTGGCGGCAAAATCGCGCAGGCTCATGAAGCTGCGCGAGGAGATCAGCTTGGACAAATAGGCGCTCATCGCCCCCACCGGAGGGGCGATGGACATGTCGTTGTCGTTGAGGATGACGATCAGGCGGGACTTCATTGCCCCGGCATTGTTCATCGCCTCATACGCCATGCCGGCGCTCATCGAACCGTCGCCAATCACGGCGATGACATTGCGCGGGTCAGCCTCATGCTTGAGGTCGCGGGCCACGGCCATACCCAGCCCGGCGGAGATGGAGGTGGAGGAATGCGCCGCGCCGAACGGGTCATACTCGCTCTCCGAACGGCGGGTGAAGCCCGAGAGCCCGCCCGGCTGGCGCAGGGTCCGGATGCGGTCGCGCCGGCCGGTGAGGATCTTGTGCGGGTAGCACTGGTGGCCGACGTCCCAGATCAGGCGGTCGCGCGGGGTCTCGAACACGGCGTGGATGGCCACGGTGAGCTCCACCACGCCAAGCGAGGAGCCGAGATGCCCGCCGGTGGTGGACACCGTGTCGATGGTCTCGGCGCGCAGTTCATCAGCCAGCTGCTTCAGCTGGTCGCTGGAAAAATTGCGCAGGTCGGCGGGAATCTTAACCCTGTCGAGAAGCGGTGTCCGCGGCGGCATCAGTGAGTTCCCCTAGTAAGCCGCGCCTCTTGAATCCGCATTATGGTTTCGTCCTTCGCTCTAACCAAAAAACCCAGGCTGCCTTTTCGGGCGGGCCGTTTGTTACTCCGAGATTCTCGGACACATAAGGGACCCAGAACAGAAAAGCCAGCCATGCCACCCCTTCGCACATGCCGGGTATCAAACTTCTTCTTATCCTTAAGCTTGCAGTTTATGGAAGCAATGACCTATTGCAGGCATGAGAAAGCCAAGCGGCGTGACCAACAGGCAACAGGACGGGCAATATGGACGGTTCCCAGACCACTAAGACGATACGAGTGATTCTCGCCCAGCCGCGGGGATTCTGCGCGGGCGTGGAGCGGGCGATCGATATCGTAGAACGCGCCCTGACCAAATTCGGCCCGCCGATCTATGTCCGCCATGAAATTGTGCATAACCGCCATGTCGTGGAAGACCTCCGTGCCCGCGGCGCCGTGTTCGTGGACGAGTTGGACGAAGTGCCGGAAGGCGCCTGGACCGTGTTCTCCGCCCATGGCGTGGCCCGCAAGGTGGTCCAGGCCGCGGCCGACCGCAGCCTGCCGGTAATCGACGCGACCTGCCCGCTCGTTGCCAAGGTGCATGCCGAAGGCCGCCGCTACGCCTCCCAAGGCCGGGAGCTCGTGCTGATCGGGCATGCCGGCCATGCCGAGGTGGAGGGCACGATCGGCCAGATCGACGGCACCGTGTACCTGGTGCAGACGGTTGGGGACGCCGAGACGCTGCAGGTCCAGGATCCGGACAAGCTGGCCTATATCACGCAGACCACCCTCTCGGTGGACGATACCCGCGGCATCATCGCGGCGCTGAAGCTCCGCTTCCCCAACATCACGGGTCCGGACGTGAAGGATATCTGCTACGCCACCCAGAACCGCCAGGAGGCGGTGCATCAACTGGCCGAGTTGGTGGACATGATCCTCGTCGTGGGCAGCAAAAACTCTTCCAATTCCAACCGCTTACGTGAGATTGGCGCCGAACTGGGCCACCCGGCCTATCTTATCGACGACGCCTTCGCCCTGAAGCCGGAATGGTTCGAGGGGGTGACCAGCGTGGGCCTGACCGCCGGCGCCTCCGCGCCGGAAGTGCTGGTGCAAGGCGTGATCGAGGGGCTGAAGCAATTCGGCAACGTGAAGGTCGAACTCCTGGCGGGTACGCCGGAAGACGTTAAATTTAAACTGCCGGCCGAAGTGGCCAGCATATAATAAGGACGGGGCTTACATGGGTGTACCGTTAAACCAGGCGATCCGCGTTGGCGCCTACGTCGTCAAGCAGCATCTCAAGGGCAACAAGCGCTACCCGCTGGTGCTGATGCTGGAACCGCTGTTCCGCTGCAACCTCGCCTGCCAGGGTTGCGGCAAGATCGACTATCCGAACGAGATCCTGAATCAGCGCATCTCGGTGGCGGACGCCATCGCCGCGGCCGAGGAATGCCCGGCGCCGATCATCGCCATCGCTGGCGGCGAGCCGCTGCTGCACAAGGAGATGCCGGAGATTGTCGATGCCTACCTGAAGATGGGCAAGTTCGTGATCCTGTGCACCAACGCGCTGCTGCTGGAAAAGAAGATCGACCAGTACAAGCCGCACAAGAATTTCTGCTGGGACATCCACCTGGACGGCGACAAGGAGATGCATGACCGCGCGGTGGACCAGGAAGGCGTGTATGAGCGCGCGGTGGCCGCGATCCAGCTCTCCAAGTCCAAGGGCTTCCGCACCAGCATCAACTGCACCCTGTTCGATGGCGCCGACCCGGACCGCGTGGCGAAGTTTTTCGACACCGTCGCGGACATGGACATCGAGGGCGTGATGACGTCCCCCGGCTACGCCTACGAGCGCGCACCGGACCAGCAGCACTTCCTCAACCGCACCCGGACCAAGGAGCTGTTCCGAGGCATTTTCCGCCGCGGCAAGGAGAGCGCCAAGCGCGGCAAGAAGTGGAAATTCACCCAGTCCCCGCTGTTCCTGGACTTCCTGGCCGGCAACCAGACCTACGCCTGCACGCCCTGGGGCAACCCGACCCGCAACGTATTCGGCTGGCAGCGCCCCTGCTACCTCCTTGGCGAAGGCTACGCCAAGAGCTTCAAGGAGCTGATGGAAACCACCGACTGGGATAAATATGGCGTCGGCAATTACGAGAAATGCGCCGACTGCATGGTGCATTCCGGCTTCGAGGCCACGGCGGTGATGGACTCCATCAAAAATCCCTGGAAGCTGGCGAAGTTTGCCCTTACCGGCATCAAGACTGAGGGCGCCATGGCCAAGGACATCCCGCTGGAGAACGCCCGCAAGGCCGATTTCAACGTGTTCTCCAAGCATGTGGAGACCAAGATGGCCGAAATCCATGCCGAAAAAGCAGCCCGGACCACAGCGGCGGCGGCAGCCGAGTAACGGAAAAGGGGGCCAACCGGCCCCCTTCTCTTTTAGATAACTAGAAAGTCCGTGCCGGAAGGGTTTTCACCCGGGCGATGAGCGCGGCGCGGGCCGCCTTGGCGTCCTTGCCCAGGGCTATAAGAGCGGGAATCTGCTTCGGCTGCTTCAGCACCGCGAACAGCACCTTGCCCAAATCCACGCTGCCATCGTCCTTCAGCGCCACCATGGCGGCGGGCGGCAGGTCCAGCTCGGCCGGGTCGGTCACGGCACGCAATACCGCGAAGGGCAGCGCCTTCTCCGCCGCGACTCGGGCCACGGCGCCCGATTCGAGATCGATGGCAGCGGGATGGCTGCGCCGGTACAGCAGGGCCTTCTCATGCGCGGTGGCGGCGATCTTCTGGCCGGCGAGCATGGGCGTTCCCGTGGAGCCGCCAAGGAACTCCATCAGCCTGAAATCGCAGATATAGGTACGGCTGCCCTCAATCACGGCCGGTGGGACCAGGATGCTGCCCGGCTTCAGCCCTGGTTTCAGCCCGCCCGCCAGGCCGAAGCTGATCAGCCCCTGGGCACCGGCCTTGACCAGCGCCTCGGCCGCGCTCTGGGCCCCGTATGGGGTACCGCCGCCGGCCTGGACCATGAAGCCCGCCTCACGCAGCCAGCGCGCTTCTGCGGTCAAACCTGTGATGATACCGATTTTGCCCCGCTCCATGCCACAGCCATAGCACTTTCCTGCGGCTGTGCGAACATCATGAAAATCGCGGGGACGTTGAAACCTTGGTGAGCCCGGTGGGGGTCGAACCCACGGCCGTCCGATTAAAAGTCGGATGCTCTACCACTGAGCTACAGGCTCACAAGAGTTTAAAAAGGGGTGCCGCGCGGACACCCCTCGTTGGGGGCAAGAACCATCTTTCCGCCCCCTAAGTCAAGAGACGGGTTAGGGGTTGTTTCAGAAGTCGCTCTGGCGTGCTGAATACCTGTGATTTTCGAGCACCGGAGCGGAACGTACATGAAGTACGTGAGCACCGGAGCGGAACGTACATGAAGTACGTGAGCACCGGAGCACAGAAAAACGCGGCTAGGCAGCCGCCAGAGTAGACTTCTGATACAGCCTCTTAGACAACCACCATCTTGATGATCGAATCCGGGTCCTGCACCTGGCCGTTGGAGCCGGTGCCCTTCTTGATCTGCTGGACCGCATCCATGCCCGCCGTCACCTGGCCGACGATGGTGTACTGGCCATCGAGGAAGGTCGCCGGGGCGAAGCAGATGAAGAACTGCGAATTCGCGGAATTCGGGTCCGAAGTGCGGGCCATGCCCACGGTGCCAGTGAGGAAGCTGGCATCCTGGGTGAACTCAGCCGGTAGGTTGGGCAGCTGCGAGCCGCCCATGCCGGTGTTGGTCGGGTCGCCCGTCTGCGCCATGAACCCGGCGATGACGCGGAAGAACTTGCAGCCATCGTAGAAGCCTTGAGCGCTCAGCGTACGCAGCCGCTCGGAGGCTTGCGGTGCCAGGTCCGGGCGCAGTTGGATCGTGACGTCGCCATATTTCAGCGTCATCTTCAGCGTGGTGGAGACGGGGGTATCGGCTTGCGCGTCGCTCATGGGAACTCCGGTTGAAAGAGGGATTGCGGCTGCGGCGGTGAGAAGTTTGCGGCGGTCGATCATGCTTCACCTTTCAGTTTCGCCATGGTTTTTTCGGCCGTCAGCTTCGGCACGAAGCTCGTGATGTCGCCACCAAAGATGGCGATGTCCTTCACGAATCGCGAGGAGATGAACTGGTGCCTCTCGCTCGCCATCAGGAACACGGTCTCGATCTTGGGATCGAGCCGGTAATTCATCCCGGTCATCTGGAATTCATAGTCAAAATCGGAGACAGCGCGCAGGCCGCGCACGATCATCTGCGCCCCAACCTCGCGCGCGAAGGCGATCAGCAGCGTGGAGAACGGGCGGACCTCCACCGCGATGCCCGCGCGCTTGGCGATGGGCCGCACCTCGGCCTCAACCAGCGCCACGCGCTCTTCGAGTGTGAAGATCGGCCCCTTGCCGGGATTTACGGCGACACCAATCACCAGCTTGTCCACCAGCTTGGCGGCGCGGGTGATGATATCGATGTGCCCGTTGGTGATCGGGTCGAACGTGCCGGGGTAAAGCGCGACACGCTCAGGCATCTTCTTCAGCCTCCTGCTCAAGCACCGGGAACACGCTGGTCACGCGCTCGTCCTCATCCAGGCGGAACAGCGTGACACCCATGGAGGCGCGGCCGGTGATGCGGACCTGGTCCACCGGCACGCGGATCAGGCGCCCGCCATCGGTGACGAGCATGATGTCATCGCCTGGGCGCACTGCGAAGCTGGCGGCCACCGCGGTGCCGTTGCGACGCGCATTCAGCGTAATGTTGGCGATGCCCTGCCCGCCGCGGCCGGTGACGCGGTATTCATAGGCCGAGGAGCGCTTGCCGAAGCCGGAATCGGTGACGGTGAGCAGGACCTCCTCCGCCGCCGCGAGCTCGGCGATTCGCGCCTCGGAGAGGGCGACATCAGCCACGCTTTCCTCGGCCTCGGCGGCTTCGGCCTCTTCATCCGCGTTGCGCCGCTGCTTGAGGAAGGCGGCGCGTTCGTCAACGTCGGCCTCGACATGGCGCAGCACGGAGAGGCTCATCACCTCGTCCCCCGCGCCGAGCCTGATGCCGCGCACGCCAGTGGAGTCGCGGCCCGAGAACACGCGCAGAGTCTCGTCGGTGATCTGGAAGCGGATGCAGCGGCCGAGCTTGGTGGCCAGGAACACATCGTCGCCATCGCGGCAGGTGGCCACGCCGATGAGGTGGTCGCCCTCGTCCAGCTTCATCGCGATCAGCCCGGAGGAGCGGACATTCTTGAAATCCGCCAGACGATTGCGGCGGACATTGCCGCTGGAGGTGGCGAACACCAGGTGCAAATTCTCCCACAGCGTTTCATCCTGCGGCAGCGGCAGCACAGTGGTGATCTGGTCCGAACCCAGCTCCGGCAGCAGGTTAATGAGCGCCCTGCCCTTGCCCGTAGCCCCACCTTCCGGCAGGCGCCAGACCTTCTCGCGGAAGACCTTGCCGCCGGAGGAGAAGAACAGCACGAACTGGTGCGTATGCGCATTGAAGCTGCGGGTGACGATATCATCCCCGCGCGTGGACGCAGCCGACCGCCCGCGCCCGCCGCGATTCTGGGCGCGGAACACATCGAGCGGCGTGCGCTTGATGAAGCCGTCGCGCGTCAGGGTGATGACCATCTGCCCCGGCTCGATCAAGCTTTCATCGTCCAAATCAGCATCGACATCCTCGATGCTGGATTTGCGCGGAGAGGCAATCTTCTCACGCGCGGCCAGGATCTCGTCGCGCATCACCTCCAGGCGGCGGATGCGCGAGACGATGATGGCAAGATATTCCTTGATCTTCTCGGCAACTTCCGACAGCTCGCCCTGGATCTTGTCGCGCTCCAGCCCGGTGAGGCGGGCGAGGCGCAGTTCCAGAATGCCACGCGCCTGCGCATCCGTCAGATGGATGGTGTTGTGCTCGGACACGGCATTGCCAGCATCGTCGACGAGCGCCAGTAGCGGTAGCACGTTTTCCACCGGCCAGTCGCGCGCCATAAGCGCGGCGCGGGCGGTGTTGGAATCCGGGCTGTTGCGAATGATTTTGATCACTTCATCAATATTGGCAACAGCGATGCCGAGGCCGATCAGCAGATGCGCGCGGTCGCGCGCCTTGTTCAGGTCGAACCGGGCGCGGCGGAGGATCACCTCCTCGCGGAATTCGATGAACAGGCCAAGCAGTTCCTTCAGCCCCATCTGCCGGGGCTTGCCCTTGTCCAGCGCAAGCATGTTGATGCCGAAGCTGCTCTGCAGATTGGTCATCCGGTAGAGCTGGTTCAGCACCACATCGCCGGTGGCGTCACGCTTCAGCTCGATGACGATGCGCATGCCGTCGCGGTCAGACTCGTCGCGCAGGTCGGCGATGCCCTCGATCTCCTTGGCGCGGACCAGCTCGGCGATGCGCTCCAGCAGCGTGGATTTGTTCACCTGATACGGGATTTCCGTGACCACGATAGCATCACGGTCCTTGCGGATTTCCTCGATCGTGGCGCGAGCGCGCAGGATGATGGAGCCGCGCCCGGTCTCGAAAGCCGAACGGATGCCGGAACGCCCCAGGATGATGCCTGAGGTTGGGAAATCCGGTCCAGGGACGATCTTCATCAGTTCTTCGAGCGAGATATCCGGCTCGGCGATCATGGCCAGCACGGCGTTCAGGATTTCCGTCGGGTTATGTGGCGGAATATTCGTGGCCATGCCGACGGCGATGCCGTTGGAGCCGTTGATCAGCAGGTTCGGGAAGGCGGCCGGGAGGACGCGCGGCTCTTGCTCGCTCTCGTCGTAGTTCGGCTGGAAATCGACCGTGTCCTTGTCGATATCGGCGAGCAGCAGCATGGCCGAGGGCGCAAGGCGCATCTCGGTATAACGCATTGCGGCGGGCATATCGCCGTCGATGGAGCCGAAATTGCCCTGCCCGTCGATCAGCGGCAGGCGCATCGAGAAATCCTGCGCCATGCGCACGGCGGCAAGATAGATCGCGCTGTCGCCATGCGGATGGTAGGCACCCATCACGTCACCGGTCATGCGCGCGGATTTGCGGTAGGGCTTGTCCGGCGTGTTGCCGGCCTCGTTCATGGCGTACAGGATACGCCGGTGGACCGGCTTCAGCCCGTCCCGCGCATCCGGCAAGGCACGGCTGACGATGACGGACATGGCGTAATCCAGATAGGATTTGCGCATCTCCAACTCGATGGAAACAGGCTCCTGGCCGCGCGGCTGCATCGGCTCTGCGCCGGGCTCTTCAGTGATATCGTTCATGTCAGGTCAGAGACTCGCTACACGCTGGCAATCCGCCGGCGTGGCGCCTTGCAAGGCGTTGAAACTATTAACAAAATTATCCTGCATCGTCGGCCATACTTAGCACGGCGCGGGCGGTTTTACAAATCAGCCGCAACACGGAAGCTGGCGCGGTTGGAATTTCTGGGTTGGGTGGAAAACGGCCTCTCCGGTTCCGTGCCGTCGGCGAGAGAAGCGGCCGTTCTGGCGATGGCTTGGATAGGCCGAATGCCGCCTGGCGGAAGTGGCGGTAGCGCGCGATTTGTTCCGCCGCATCCTCGGCATGATCGACGATCTGCGACCACGGGAGCCTGTGCCATGTTGGCGGATAGAATCGTTCGCACGGGGCGAGCGACAGGCGAAGTACATCCGCAGGGTTGGAAAACGGACTGGAATCCGGCTGTTGGGTCGGATCAAGGTCGCCGCACAGCGACGATGATGGGATGGAAGCCATTACACACGGTTCTGTCTTCCAGTCGAGTCACGATCGGGCTATTCTAACCTCAATCAGGGGGCAGATGGACCGCCCAAAGGGGAAATATCGGCTTAGTCGCCATTTCTGCTCGGGGATCCAGGTGGGCGCTGAAGCACAAAAATACGTGGGGGAGACCGATTGTGAGCTGGCCTGCTGACTGGAGCGACTTTTCAGACATTTGGTCCCTCGCAGTGGAGGTAAGCGGAACGGGTGTCTGGGACCGAAATGTGGCAACCGGGGAGAATTGCTGCTCCGCGAGCTGGTTCAGGATGCTTGGTTATGAGGACGTGCCACGATCGAGTCCGATCGAGCTTGCCTACGCGCGCGTTCATCCGGACGATCTTGAACGCGCAAAGGCCGCGATACGGGCGCATTGCGAAGGCAAGACCGAAATTTGCGAATGCGAATACCGGCTCCTTTGCAAGGATGGCAGCTATAAGTGGGTCTTGAGCCGCGGCAAGGTTGTCAGCCGGGACGCTAATGGCAGCGCGTTACGGATAGCCGGGACGTCGACCGACATCACCAAGATCCAAGCCAAGACCAGAGGCGAGCAGGCAAGCGTCTCTTGGCCTAAACGCCGGCGCGCCACGCCGAGTCGGCGCAAGCCGTATGTCCTCGAAGAGACGCCCGCCTTTCCGCAGCGGCGCACCGAGAGCATCCCTTGCTTCACCCGCGGCACCGCGATCCTCACGCCGCGCGGTCCCGTCGCGGTCGAGGCCCTTGCAGAGGGTGACGCCGTGCTCACCGTCCGCGAAAGAGGCCCGTCCGAGCGGCGTGTTGTCTGGGTCGGTCAGCGCACCTTCGGGACCACGGCGACGCTGCCCGAGCGCCTTCGTCCGGTCCTGATCCGCGCCGACGCCTTCGGCCCAGGGGTACCAGAGCGTGATCTCCACCTGTCTCCCGGCCATGCGATCTTCGCCGAGAACCATTTGATCGAAGCCAAACACCTGATCAACGGCACGACCGTGGTGCGCGACCCCGCGTGTCGCACGGTCACCTATCACCACGTTGCACTTGACGCTCACGACATTCTGCTGGCCGAGAACCTGCCAGCCGAAAGCTATATTGATTGCGGCGGCCGGACATCTTTCGTCGATTCCATATTTTCGAACGGCAAACCGATCCTGCTCCGCCCGGACGTCGCGGCGACGGTCGAGGCGTTCGGTTGTGCCCCGCTCGCGGAGCCCGGCTCCGATGCACTGCTCAAGGTTCGCGCTCTTCTCGACAAGCGTGCCAGCCGCGCGGGCTATGCCCCCTACCATTCCGGTCGGGTCGCGGCAATTTTGAGCTTCGCCGATCGGGACCCACCCGGGGTGAAATGGACCCGGAAAATGGGACCGGGGGCTAAGTTGGAGTTGGGCCGTTCTGTCGTGATAGACGGAGCGAAACATGAGCAAGACGAGACGGAAGATTGATGCGACGCTGGGCGTCCGCTCCTCAGATTACCTCCAGGGCCGGCTTATGGCCTACTTGGGTCGAATTTGGTATTTCAAACTGAAACACCACCGCGCCCCCTGCCCTTCAGAGCTGCCGCTTTGTCTCCAGCCGGCAGGCGCGGAGAATCGCGCGCAGATCCGCCAGGGCCACGTCGAGGTCGTGGTTCTCCACGATATAGTCGAACTCCCTGGCATGGGAGATTTCGGCCTCGGCATGTTCCATGCGGGCCTCCACTTGCTCGAGCGTATCGCCACGCTTAACGAGGCGATGGCGCAGCACATCCAGCGAGGGTGGCTTGATGAACACACCCACCACATCGCCGCCCATTGAGGCGCGCAACTGGCGGAAGCCCTGCCAGTCAATGTCGAACATCACGTCCTCGCCCGCGCCCAGCGCCGCCTCCACCGGGGCGCGGGGCGTGCCGTAGGAACGGCCGAACACGCGGGCATATTCCAGCAGCTCATTCGCCTTGGCCATTTCATCGAACCGCTCCTGGGTGATGAAATAATAGTGCTTGCCCTCCTTCTCGCCAGGGCGGCGGGCGCGCGTGGTCACGCTCACTGAGAGGTTCAGCTCATCATCCTGCTCCAGCAGCAGGCGAGAGAGGGTGGTTTTGCCAGCGCCGGAGGGGGCGGCCAGCACCAGGCACACGCCGCGCCTACTCAATGTTCTGCACCTGCTCGCGCAGCTGCTCGATGGCGGCTTTCAGCGCGAGCCCGATATTGGTGAGCGGCACGGAGGCCGACTTGCTGCACAGCGTGTTGGCCTCGCGGTTAAATTCCTGCATCAGGAAGTCCAGCTTGCGGCCCACCGCAATGCCCTCTTTCAGCAGGGCGCGGGCGGCCTCGATATGCGCGGCCAGACGGTCCAGCTCCTCCCGCACGTCGGATTTTGTGGCCAGCAGGGCGATTTCCTGGGCGATACGCTCCTCCGGCAGGTTCGGCGTGCCGCCGATCAGCTCGGCCAGCTGCGCGGCCAGCTTGGCGCGGTGCAGCTCCGGCTGCTTGGCGGCTTCTAGCCCGGCGGCCTCATGCAGTAGCGCGATCTCGTGCAGATTGGCGCCGATGATGACCGCCAGCTTATGCCCCTCGGCGGCGCGGGATTCTGCCAGCCCCTCAAGCACCTGCAGGAAGCCCGTGCGCACCGCGTCGTGCAGAGCGGCGCGCTCCTCCTCGCTCTCCTCCTGTGACCCGGTGCTGCGCATCACCCCCGGCAGGGCCAGCAACAGCTCGGCCCGCGGCGGCAGCGCCCCGGGGATGTTGTCCGCCAGCTCGACCGCCAGATCCTTGATCCGCTCCAGCGCCGCCATGTCCGGCACGATGGCGGCAGCCTGCTCGCGCTTGAGCATGAGCGTGCCGGAGACATTGCCGCGCTTGAGCCGCTTGGCGGCCAGGTCGCGCAGCGGAAACTCCAGCGCCTCCAGCCCGAAAGGCAGGCGCAGCTTCACGTCCAGCCCGCGCCCATTCACGCTGCGCAGCTCCCACACCCAGGCGGCGCCGTTCAGCTCACCCTGGGCGCGGGCGAACCCTGTCATCGAGGCAATTTTTGAAAATTCGGTCATGGGCTGGCCTCATAGCAGCCGGCTGCTAGACTGCCCATATGTTTAAACGCCCGGCACCTCGCGTGGTGTGGTGCCTGGGCATGTACGCCAGCGGCTCCACTTGGCTGTTCAATGTTACCAGTGACGTCACGCAGCGCCTTCATCCGCAGGCACGGGTCACCGGGCATTATGTTGATGCCATCGAACGACTGGGCTGCCTGCCCGCTGGGCTGGCCGTGGTAAAGACGTATCATCTGGACCGGACGGCGACGCAGAGGCTGGCGCGGCGGGCCGAGGTCATCATCCTCTCGCTCCGCGACCGCGCGACGCCATAACCTCGCTGATGCAGCATATGGGCAGGACTTCCCGCAAGCGCTGCGCTGGTTGGAGGAGTCAGCGCTATTTTGCGCGCAATATGCCGACGACCCGCGCACCGCCCTGCTGCGCTATAAAGATGGCTTCACCGAGACGCCGGAGATTTTCGACACGCTGGCCACCCGGCTCGGCGGCGGGCTAAGCGCCACGGCGCGGGACGAGCTGTTCGCGCAGTCGCGCCGCGCGGCGATTGAGGCGGCAAGCCAAGTCGAGCAGCGGTTGGAGGGCTTCATGTGCCGCTTTGGTTACCTGCCCTGACGGCGCTGCGGCTACACCTCAGGTTGTTAACGTCGCTAACTTGGCCAAGCTCTAGGTCGCTGGAAAGCGCCAAAACCAAACGTTAGTTGCAACAAACTAATCAGTAAGTTGTACCAAACTGATACAGAAATAAATTTCTCAGACTTGTCATATTGCTGCGCTGCACACGCAATCTTCTAGCATCTCACTGAATTTTAACCATTTCGGGACGGCTTTTTGCCTAGGAAGTCACGCAATTTCCGGGTAAGTACGGGCCACAACTTTAGGGGTTGGATGATGACCACGAAAACCTTCCACGGGTTCACGCTCTGGGCCGTGCCGCGCTTTCACAGGTCTGATGCCATTTGCCCGGAGGCGCAGAACCAGGAACGCAAAAGCGGCCTGCTCCATCAATTCGCCACTCTTAAACTCGAAGATCAGGCGCGGGAAACACTGGCTCCGCGCCCAGCACTCCCGCGCGACCCGGCAACCTGCCACTAGTTTGTTTGGGCCGGCAAACCGGCCCCGCCAGCCTTAATTCAAGCCTGCGATTTCGCCACTTTATCGAACGCCATCAGGCCGCGAACCAGCGCCTCGAAATCCTTTAGCGCGATCATGTTCGGCCCGTCCGAGGGCGCGTTGTCCGGGTCCGGGTGCGTCTCGATGAACAGCCCCGCCACGCCCACCGCCACGGCGGCACGGGCCAGAACGGGCACAAATTCGCGCTGCCCGCCCGAGGCGCCGCCCAACCCGCCCGGCTGCTGCACGGAATGGGTCGCATCGAAGATCACCGGCGCGCCAAACCCGGCCATAATCGGCAGGCCGCGGAAATCCGAGACCAGGGTATTATAGCCGAAGCTGGTGCCGCGCTCGGTCGCCATCACGCGCGGATTGCCCGACTGCGTGACCTTGGCCAGCACGTTCTTCATGTCCCACGGGGCCAGGAACTGCCCCTTCTTCACGTTCACCACCGCGCCGGTCTGCGCCGCGGCAATAAGCAGATCCGTCTGGCGGCAAAGGAAGGCCGGGATCTGCAGGACATCGACCACCTCGGCCACCGGAGCGCATTGCTCGCGCTCATGCACGTCGGCCAGCACTGGCAGGCCCAGGCGGCTCTTGATGTCGGCGAAGATCTGCAGCGAGGCATCCAGCCCCACGCCGCGCGCGCCGGACATGCTGGTGCGGTTCGCCTTGTCGAAGGAGGATTTGAACACCAGGCCGATGCCGACGCGCGCGCAGATCTCCTTGAGCGCGCTGGCGCATTCGAAGGCATGCGCGGCGCTCTCGATCTGGCAGGGCCCGGCGATCAGCGCGATCGGCAGGTGGTTGCCGAAGCTTACCCCGCCAACGGAGACGACGGCAGCAGGCGAGGTGGCGGGAGCGGTCATGGTGTTTCCTTCAGCAACAGGCATTGCCCCCCTATAGCCGCCAAAGCTGCTCCCAGCAAAAAAGCCCCGGATCGCTCCGGGGCCTTCTCGTTACCGCCAGGCGGGAAGTTCAGTCCTCGGCGCCTTTGAGGGCCGCTTCCTCGGCCATGATCTCGGCAGCGCGGGCAGCGATTTCGCCCGCATTGATCGGGGGCCCAGGGAACCGGGTCCGAGCAACACCGAACCAGATGACCGCGATCACCGCCAGCAGGCCGATGAAATAACTGTCAAGGATGTCGTTGGGTGGGCGGGTGCCGATATAGATGATCAGCACGCCGCCAAGAACGGAGATCAACGCCAACGGCCTGGAGAACACACCCAGCCGGAACGGCCCGAACTCGGTCCAGCTACGCCCCTCTGCGAACAACCCGGCCAGGATCGGCATGGCGTAGGAGATGTAGAGGAACATCGCGCAGCCAGCCGCCAGCGCCGCGAAGGCTGGGGAGTACAGCGTCGAGCCGATGGAGACCACCACAACCGCCCAGATGGCGTACACCGGCGAACGGTGCTTGCGATCCACCTGCTTCAGCCATTTGCTACCCGGCAGTCCGCCATCACGAGCGAAGGCATAGACCATGCGTGAGGTAGAGGTGACGCCGGCCAAGGCGCAGAGGAAGTTTGAGAGCACGATGCCGATGTAGAGCAGATCCTTCCACACCGTGGGCACGGCGAGGCCGGCCATCAGGTTGAAGATGATGTTGGAGCCATCGCCCGCGTTCTTGATCGGGTCGGGCATCGCGATGACGAAGGAGGCCGCCATGACGAGGCCAAACACCAGAGACCAGAAGATCGAGTTCATGATCCCCTTGGGTACGTTGATGCGGGCGTTGACCGTCTCTTCCGACGTATGAGCCGAGCCGTCATACCCGGTCATGGTATAGAGAGGGTAAAGCATGCAGAGCAGGAACAGGTAGAACGGGGAGTCGCTATGCGGCACCACACCGCCGCCCGGCGCGCCGGAAAAATTATGGAAGGCGATGAGGCGCGAGAGATCCCAGTGCGGGGTGGCGTAGAGCATGGTACCGGTGAGCAGCACGGCAACGACGAAAATGAGATAGCCCGAGAAATCGATCAGCTTCGTCGTAAAGCGGATGCCGAAATGGTTGAGCAGCCCCTGCGCCCCGGCGATCAGCACCACGGCCAGCACCTGCGGCCAGCCGCCGGAGACGACCGGCCAGTAATTTGCCCAGGCGGAGGTGTTGACACCAAAAATATTGTTCAAAATCAAACCATTGAACAGATTGTAGACGCCGACATCCACCGAGGAGATCACGAAGATCAACCCGGCCAAGTTAAACCAGGCCGTGGCCCAACCCCAGCCGCGCCCGCCCAGAATGGAGGACCAGTGATACAGCCCGCCCGCCGTGGGGTAGGCCGACGCGATCTGCGCCATGCAGGCGCCAACTGTCAGAGCGAAGAGACCGCCGACGATCCAGCCGATGATGGCCGTGAAGGCCCCACCCGTGGAGTAGCCGACCTGGAAGGAAGTGATTCCGCCGGCAAGGATGCAGATAATGGAAAAAGCCACGGCGAAATTGGAGAAGGCGTGCATGCGCCGAGAGAGTTCTTGCGCGTACCCCATTTTGTGCAGTGTCGCGGCATCCGCCGCCAGTATGTCTTTTTCACTCTGGTCCGTCATTAGCAGCCCCTTGTCGTTGTGATTGATTTTATAAACGGAACCTATACGGTGAATTTCTTTTCGCCAAGAGAAACTTGACCTTCCGCATTCCTGAGCGTCAGAAATTGTGATTATAATCGACAAAACAACCCGGGAGCCAAGCCATGGTCGCAACCCCTCATCTGACATTGCCTGAACTCAAGGGAATGGCCGAACGCGGCGAGATCGATACGGTCATCGTTGCTGCCTGCGACATGCAGGGCCGACTGCAGGGCAAGCGGGTGATGCCCAAATTCTTCTTTGAGTCAGTCACCTCCGAGGCCGCCGAGGGCTGCTCCTACCTGCTCGCAACCGATATCGAATGCGCCACGGTGCCGGGCTATGAACTCACCTCCTGGGAAAAGGGGTATGGCGACTTTATCTTCGCTCCCGACCTCTCCACCCTACGCTTGGCCCCCTGGCAGCCGGGGGCCGCGATCCTCCTGTGCGACATCGAGCTGAAAGGCCATAAGCCGGCGGATGTCTCGCCGCGAACCATGCTGAAGAAACAGCTCGACCGGCTGAAGGGCCATGGCCTGACCGCCTGGGCCGCGACCGAGCTGGAATTCATCATGTTCCGCAACACCTACGAGGATGCTTGGAATAAGGCGTATCGCGGCCTCACCCCGGCGAACCAATACAATAACGACTACTCGATCCTCGGCACCGCGCGGGTGGAGCCGGTCATCCGCCGCATCCGCAACGCCATGGAGGCGGCGGGAATCCATGTTGAAAACTCCAAGGGCGAGTGCAATCTCGGCCAGCACGAGATTAATTTCAGCTACGGCCCGGCGCTCAGCACCTGCGACAAGCACGTAGTATATAAAGAGGCGGCGAAGGAGATCGCGGTGCAGGAGGGCGCGGCCATCACCTTCATGGCCAAGTTCAACGAGCGCGAGGGCAATTCCTGCCACACGCATCTCAGCCTGCGCAACGAGGCGGGCGATGCCGTCTTCCTGGACGCCGACGGCCATTCGCCGTCGAAATTCTTCAAGCAGTTCATGGCGGGGCTGCTGCGCCATGCACCGGAAATCGCGTTTTTCTTCGCGCCCAACATCAACTCCTACAAGCGCTTCGCCTTGGGCAGCTTCGCCCCCACGGCGCTGGCCTGGGGCATGGACAACCGCACCTGCGCCTTCCGTGTGCTCGGGCATGGCAAGTCCATCCGTGTGGAGAACCGCCTGCCGGGCGGCGATGTGAACCCGTACCTGGCGCTGGCCGCGATGATCGCCGCGGGCCTCGCGGGGGTTGAGGGCGACTACGCACCTGTGCCGCTGTTCACCGGCAACGCCTACACCGCCGACTTGCCGCGCGTGCCCCGCACGCTCGCCGACGCCGCGAAGCTGTTCACGGAAAGCGAGTTCACCCACGCGGTGTTCGGCACTGACGTGGTGAAGCACTACACCAACATGGCGAAAGTCGAACTTGACGCCTTCAACGCGGCCGTGACCGACTGGGAACGGTTCCGCTCTTTCGAGAGGATGTAATCTACCATGGAACTACGCGGTAATTGGCGAATCCCTACGGAGATTCTGGCCGGCGCCGGGCGCATTGCCGAGCTGCCCGGCCGCGTGCGCGATGCCGGGCTCAGCCGGGTTCTGATCGTCACCGATCCCGGCGTCGCCGGCCTGCCCTTCTTCGCCGGCATCGTTGAGTCGTTCGAGAAGGCGGGCATCGCCACGGCGGTGTTCAAGGATGTGCACCCCGATCCGCTGGCCGAGGACGTGGCCGCCGGCGCCGCCGCGTACAAGGCGCATGGCGCGCAGGGCGTGGTCGCCATCGGCGGCGGCTCGGGGCTGGATTGCGGCAAGTCCGTCGCACTCGCCGTCTCCACCTCCCGCCCGCTCTGGGATTTCGAGATCACCCTGCCGACCCCGGCACTGGACAGCCCGATTCCGCCGATCTTCGCCGTACCCACCACTGCGGGCACCGGCTCGGAGGTGGGGCGCGCCAGCGTGGTCATCGACCCCGCGAAGCGCCGCAAATACATCCTGCTGCACGCGCAGATGCTGCCGCGCCTGGTGGTACTGGACCCCGAACTGACCTACGGCCTGCCGCCGTTCATCACGGCCTGGACCGGCATGGACGCGCTGGCCCATTCGCTGGAGGCGTTTTACGGCCCGTTCTACCACCCGATCGCGGATGGCATCGCCGTTGAGGGCATGCGGCTGGTGAAGGAAAACCTCATCACCGCCGTGAACGAGCCGCGCAACACCGAGGCACGCATGAACATGCTCGCCGCCGCCTCCATGGGCGCCACCGCGTTCCAGAAGGCGCTGGGCGCGATCCACTCGCTCTCGCACCCCATCGGCGCGCGCTTCCACGCGCATCATGGCCTGACCAACGCCGTGCTGATGCCCTATGTGCTGGCCTTCAACCGCCCGTGCATCGAGCCGAAGATCGGCTATGCGGCGCAGGCTCTTGGCATCGAGAACGGGTTCGACGGCTTCCTGAACTGGGTGCTCGAGTTGCGCGACGCACTGAACATCCCGCACACGCTGGAGGCGCTGAAGGTAACGCCGGACGCGCTGGAAGACCTCGCCGCCGAGGCGGTGGCCGACCCGAACACCCCGGACAATCCGCGTAAGGCGGATAAGGCCGACATGCTGCGCATCCTCCAGGCGGCGATGGCTGGCACAATGGCGGGCTTGAGCGATTAAAACCTTAGGCCGGGGGCAACCCCGGCCTTTTTTGTGGTTCCTCAGTTTGAAGTTCGGGTTTCACCAAGGCAGGCGTTCAACGCCGGTTTTGCACTTCCTGAAAGCTGACGTTTCTGCCACCTGGACTGCAACCGATAGCCTCGACCGTCGGATACCAAATGAAATGCCCATGATGGGCACCGTGTCCTTTGGAATGCCGACGCACTCGCTTGGTTAGGGCGCAAAAAGACATCAGAGACAGCCTCCCCGCAGAGGCGGGTTACCGTGACGGCTACATCGCCTCAGTCGCGCAACTGAGACCTACCGAGATCGGCTCGCCCCTGCGCCTGCGCCAATCCGCGACAGGGAGGGGCGAAAGCGGGGCGCTTTGTCAGGCGGCTTTTCGAGCGAGCTCGCGCACGTCTTCGATTGTATATGCCTTGCCGCCGATGCCCCAATCGCCGCTTTCCACCTCCTCGATAAGACACAAAGTGACACCACGCATATTTTCACCTTCGACCGACACCATCGCGTCGGTCAGCTTGCTGATGATCTCGTGCTTCTGCTCTTTGGTGAACACGTCCTTGATGACGCGAACCTGAATGAGTGGCATAATTTTCCCTCCTTAGCCTTGCTCGATCGGCTTCCGGTTAGCTTTTTGACACCGACGCCAGGGTGCCGAACATTTTTGCGGGAAATTTTAGATGGGTAGTTCGGCCATCCGTGTCAACGGCGGTGAGAAGTTCGGCCGTCGAGGCGGAGCAAAAAGTCGGCCGGTTTGGATGGTGTTGGCACGCGTGAACAGCGGGCGTCTGGTGGCGGGGCGGGAGGGTCGTATGTGGGAACATTCCTTCGGGCGGCTCTGAGCCTGCGCCCCTTGGATTAGCGCAGGCGGTAGCCCTCGCCGTTGATCTTCAACATGTGGACCTGATGGGTAAGCCGAAGGAGCAGTACGGGTGAGGCGCTCGGAGCGGAGCGGAGAGGGCCGTTCCTCGAGCGGCAGGTTCAACGTGACGATGATGGTGCCGTCTTCATAATTCATAATAAACTCAATGTCCGATTGGCCGGTTCGCGTTTGGAAAACGGACCAGCCGCATTCCTGAACAACCGGGAGGCCACGGCCAAACCGGAAATTCCAGCCTCAGCGTTACACCCTGTTACACCCTATTGTATTGTTACAGTGCCTTCTGCATCACCACCACATCGAGCCAGCTTTCGAACTTCCAGCCGACCTTGCGCATGATGCCGACCTGCTGGAACCCCAGGCTGGCGTGCACGCCAATCGAGGCGACATTCTCCGAATCCCCGATCAACGCCAGCATCTGCTTGAACCCGCCGGCGCGGGCGCGGTCGATCAGCGCGGCGACAATCGCCTTCCCCACCCCCTGGCCACGCAGCCCCTCGCGCACATACACGCTGTCTTCCACGGTGAACTGGTAGGCGGCGCGCTCGCGGAACGGGCCGTAACAGCCGAAAGCAAGCACGCCCGAGGCGTCGCGCGCCACCAGCCAGGCAAAGCCCGCGGCCCGATTCACCTCCAGCCGTGCGGCCATCTCCTCCAGCGAGGGGGGTACAGCCTCGAACGAGCCGGTGCCATTCAGCACGTGATGCGCGTAGATCGCCTGAATCCCCGGCAGATCATCCTCGCTAGCGTCAAAAATCTCCATGTCCACTCCGGGCCAGTTATTAACGTCGATGCGCCTCAACATGGCAAATCCGCCACCGGCTGGAAAGGACTCCCGGTCTCAGGCCGTCACACATGTTTTATTGCAAGATCAGCCTCCAATCCCCGGCTCTGAACCTGGTTGTGCAGGCGCGAGGTTTTCGGGCATAAGCGAACAGGCCCGGCCGCTCAGACCGGGCAAGATATGCCATGCCGCGTAAAAAGGGTAAGACGACATGACCGATACGACGCGCAGCTCCGGAGCAGGCACCACCGGAGAGCCGGGCGCCAATCCGGACATCGCCGCCCTGAATGACGCGTCCATCGGCGCCGATCCTCTGGCCGAGGCCCGGCTCGCGGCGGTGATGTTCGCCGCGCGCTACCACGGCGTGGAGATGAACCCCGAGAGCCTGCGGCTGCGCCCGGATGAGCCAGCACCCTCCCCGCCCGTGCTGGTGGAGTGGCTGCGCGAAGCCGGGCTATGGGTCCGCGGCGTGCCGATGAATTTCCGCCAGCTGATGAAAATCGACGATCCGGCGCCGATCGTGCTGCTGCTCGACGATGGCGGCGCGGCGCTGGTCGTGGGCCGAAACCGCGAGCGCGGCCTGCTGCTGTTGCGCGACCCGCGCGGCGGCGCGAGCGCCCAGACCGTCGCCGTGGACGAGTTGGGGCTGAAGCAGGTGTGGAGCGGCGGCACGCTGCTAATCCGCGCCAGGCGCGGCGGGCAGGAAGGCGAGCCGGTGTTCAATCTCGGGCTCATCGCCCGGCTGGTCTGGGCCGATAAGCGCATCATGCGCGATATCGCCATCTCCTCGATCACCATCACCATCCTCAGCCTGGTGCCGATTTTCGCGGTAATGAACGTGATTGGCACGGTGCTACAGTATCATGGCACGGCGACGCTGGATCTTGTCATCCTACTGCTGACCGTGGCCATCGGCTTCGAGATGGCGCTGAGCTGGGGCCGCAAGCTGATGGAGGTGATCCTCGCCGCCAAGCTGGATTCCCGGCTGAACCTGATGATTTTCGACCGCCTGCTCTCGCTGCCCATCGAGTTCTTCGAGCGCCAGCAGGCCGGCGAATTGGCCTACAGGGTCAACCAGGTCAACAAGGTTCGGACCTTCCTCACCGGCAAGCTGATGAACACATTCATCGACCTGTTCATGTTGTGCATCCTGCTGCCGCTGCTGTTCTTCATGAACGCCACCCTGGCCTGGACGGTGCTGATCGCCGCAGCGCTCATCGCTGTGGTCATCGCCGCCTTTCTGCGCCCGTTGGCGGTCATGACCGGGAGGATCATCGCTGCGGAATCGGGCAAGGGCTCGGTGCTGGTGGAGTCAATCTACGGCATCAAGACGGTGAAGGCGCTGGCGCTCGAACTCACCCGCGCCACGGACTGGGACCGGCGCGTGGCTGAAGTGGCGGAGCTACATGTCGAGGCCGGGCGGCTGGGAAACTGGCCGGCGACGCTGGCCATGCCGCTGCAGCGCTACTGCACCTACGGCGCCATCACGCTCGGCGCCTATATCGCTCTGCATTCCAACAACCCGGTCGATGCCGGCAGCCTCACCGGCTTCATGCTGCTCGGCGGGCGCGTTGCCGGGCCGCTGGTCAGCCTCGCGGGGCTGATGGAGGATGTGCAGGACGCCCAGGCCGCGATCGGGCAGGTCGGCTCGGTGCTCAACCGGCCAAACGAGAAGCACGCCCTCACCCACGGCCTGCGCCCGCGCTTCGAGGGTGAAATTGAATTCGACGACGTGACCTTCAAATACGAAGGCGCCAAAACCCCGGCGCTGGACAAGATGAGCTTCAAGATCCCCGCCGGCACCATGCTCGGGCTGGTCGGGCGCTCAGGCTCGGGCAAATCCACCATCACCCGCCTGCTGCAGGGCATCAACCGCGACTACCAGGGCGCCATCAAGATCGACGGCAACGATATGCGCGAGATCAACCTGCGCCATATCCGTAAGAATTTCGGCATGGTGCTGCAGGACAACTTCCTGTTCCGCGGCACGGTGCGGGAGAACATTATCGCGGGCCGGCCGGGTCTCTCCTTCGAGGATGCGGTGCGCGCCGCGCGCCTCGCTGGGGCGGAAGAGTTCATCGAGCGCATGCCGAACGGCTACGACACCTTCATCCAGGAAGGCTCGCCCAACCTTTCCGGCGGGCAGAAACAGCGCCTGGCCATCGCCCGCGCCCTGATCTCCGACCCGAAAGTACTGATCATGGACGAGGCGACCTCCGCGCTCGACCCGGAGAGCGAGGCGCTGGTGAACGCCAACATCCTGCGCATCGCCAAGGGGCGGACGATGGTGATCGTCTCGCACCGCCTCTCCTCGCTGCTCGACTGCGACCTGATCATGGTGCTTGACCGCGGCCGCACGGTCGATATCGGCACGCATCACGAGCTGGTGGAGCGCTGCGCCATTTACCGCCATCTGTGGTTCCAGCAGAACCGCCACCTCGCGCCTGAAGGATTCGATAATGCTGCGTCTGCGCCAGCTCTTACCCAAGGCCACTAGCCAGGCCCTCATCGCGGGGGACGACGAGGAGGCCCTGCCGCTGCCGGTGCTGGAGTTCCAGTCGCCAACGGCCGCCGTCATCGCCACGCCGCTGCCACCGATCGCCCGCTCGACCACCTACATCGTCACGTCGATGGTGGCGGTGATGCTGATCATCGCCGGCACGTTCAAGGTTGACAGGCTTGTCGTCGGCACCGGCACGCTCAACGCGACCACGCCGGATTCCAGCATCCAGGTGTTCAACACCAGTTCGATCATCCGTGAGATCAAGGTGCATGCCGGTGATCTCGTGACCAAGGGCCAAGTGCTGGCGACGCTGGATCCCACCTATGCCTCGGCAGACCTAACGGGACTGACGAAGCAGGAGCAAAACTATGCTGCCCAGGTGGCCCAGCTCCAGGCGCAGGAGTATGGCAAGCCCTACGTGCCTGACCCCAGCAACCCCTATTCAGAGCTGGAACTGCAAACCTACAACCAGCAGATGGGGCAGTATAATTTCACGCTGCAAAACTATGACCAGCAGATCAACCAGCTGAATACGCAAATCCAGGGCTACCGGGCGCAGGCCGCATATTTCCGCCAGCGCCTGGCCATCGCCAGCAATGTCGAGGATATGCGAAAGAAGTTGCAGCAATTGGAGGTCGGCAGCCAGCTGGACACGCTCGCCGCCACGGATGACCGCGTGAGCATGCAGACCCAGCTCGCCCAGGCCACCTCGTCGGCTGATGCCGCGCAGAAGCAGCTCGCCTCCGTGCAGGCCCAGCGCGACAGCTTCGACCAGCAGTTCAAGGCGCAGACCTCCACCCAGCTGGCCACGGCGCTGAACAGTCTGGCCCAGGCGCAGCAGGATCTGGCCAAGGCCAAGCTGAACAACGAGCTGGTGGAACTGACCGCGCCGCAGGATTCTGTGGTGCAATCAATTGCGCAGATTTCCCAGGGCTCCGTTTTGCAGCCCGGCCAGCAGCTCATGGACCTCGCGCCGGTGAATACCCCCTTCACGGTGGAGGCGGATATCGACGCGACGGAATCCGGCTATGTGCAGCAGGGCGACCAGGTGGTGATCAAGTTCGCCACGCTCAATCCGGCGCTTTACGGCACGGCCAAGGGCACCGTCACCTCCATCAGCGCCGAGAGCTTCAACCCGCAGGACCAGCAAAGCAGTGCGGTGAACGGCCCGCCTCTGCCCGGCGCGCCGCAGAACCTGTACTACAAGGCGCAAGTCTCGCTGGACGTGCTGAACCTGCACAACGTGCCGGCCGGGTTCCGCCTGGTGCCGGGTATGCCGGTCGAGGCGGATATCGTCGTCGGCAAGCGCTCCATCCTTGGCTACTTCTTCTCCAAGCTGGCGCCGGTTGCCTATAACAGCATGCACGAACCGTAACGCCATGAGCCTGAAAAAATCGATCTCCGACAAGCTCGCGGCGCGCAACCCGGAAAAGGCGCTTGCCCGCGCGCGGGAGCTGAAAACCGCCGGGGATATCGCCCGCGCCTTCAAACTCTATACAGTCGCGGCGGAGGCCGGGATCACCGAGGCGGAGCGCGAGCTCGGCACCTACTACCACAAGGGGTTGGGCGGCCATGCCAGCGCGGCGGATGCGGTGCGCTGGTTCACCCGCGCCGCGGAAAAGGGCGACACCGAAAGCCAGGCCTGCCTCGCCGCTATCTATCTCTCCGGCCACCGGCCCGAGACTGCGCTGTTCGGCGAAGCCCATAGCGGACCGGCGGATCTGGCCGAGGCGCTGCGCTGGGCCCTGTTGGCGGCGGAAGCCGGCGAGCCCCGGGCTCAGACGCTGGCCGGGTACATTTATATGGAAGGCCCGGAGGAGCTGCGCGACGAGGAAAAGGCGAAGCTCTGGTATGGCCGCGCCGCCGAGGCCGGCAACCCGCACGGGCATCTCGGCATCGGCCTGCTTACCCTGCGCACGGCGGACACGGATGAACCGACCTTCGCCGGCGTAGAACATATTCGCAAGGCCGCCGAGGGCGGGGTGCCGCTCGGGCATTATTATCTGGCCGAAATCTACGAGAAGGCTATCGGCGTGCTCCCGGACCCTGCGGTTGCGGCTGAGCATTACGGCCACGCCGCCAAGGGCGGAATACGCAATGCCCAGGCCAAATACGGGCTGATGCTGCTGCATGGCACCGGCATCAAGGCCAATAAGACCGAGGGCGAGACCTGGCTGCGCCGCGCGGCACTTGCGGGCGATCCGGAGGCGGCGGCCATCGTGGCCGACATCTACGCCAATGGCGATGGCGACCTGCCCCCGAACTATGCCGAGGCGGCCAACTGGTTCCGCGTCGCGGCCGAGGCCGGGCACCGCGACGCCGCGCGCTCGCTCGGCGTGCTGTACATGCTGGGCGCCGGCGGCGTGCCGCGCGATCCGGATGAGGCGGCGAAATGGTTCCGCCAGGCGGCCGAAGCGGGCGATTTCATCGCCCAGGCCGACATCGCCACGCTTATGCTCAAGAAACAGATCAATCCGCGCTTCACCGAACCCGCCCCGGTGCATGAATGGTTCGAGAAGGCGGCGGAGGCCGGAGACCTGATCGGCGCCTACAACTTCGCCGTCTGCCTGGCCGAAGGCGTGGGCGTGGAGAAGGACGAAGCCCGCGCCGTGGAATGGTTCCGCCGCGCCGCCGAAAATGTGCTCAACGCGCAGCATCGCCTGGGCCGCATGCTGGCGGAAGGCCGTGGCGTGAAGCAGGATTTCACCGAGGCTCGTGTATGGCTTGGGAAGGCGGCCTCGCTGAACCAGACGGACGCACTCGTGGACCTTGCGGCGCTGGAACTGCAAGGGCTGGGCGGTCCGCGCAATGACGAAGCTGCGTGCGAATTGTTCGAGCGCGCTGCGGCCAACGGCTCGCCGGATGCGATGTTCGCGCTGGGCGCGCTGTATGGCGGCGGGCACCAGATCGTTACTGACCGCGCCAAGTCGCTGGAGTGGTACCGCAAGGCGGCTGAGGCCACGCACCCTCGCGCCGCGCTGATGCTGGGCAAATATCTCCGCCTGGGAATCGCCACCGCACCGGATGCTGATGCAGCGCGCAAATGGCTCACCTTGGCGGCTAGGGCCGGGCTGACCGAGGCCGCGGCCGAGCTGGCCGCGCTGGAGCCGCCGGTCACCGCCGAAGAGTGAAGCGGCCGGACGGCCCCGACTCAGCCGCGGCTGCCTGGGCGCGCGGGCTGAAACAGGGCAAGGACGGGCTGCTCTGGCTGCGCCGGGCGCGGCGTCTGGCCCCGGATGATCCACGCATCGCGCTGGACCTTGCCCGTGCCCTGCTCGCCGCCGGGCAGAACGCCAAAGCTGCGTCGGAATTCGCCGCGATCGCCCGCAGCCACGGCATCACCGCAGCCTGGACCGGCCTCGCCTTGGCCGAACAGAGCGCCGGTAACGCCAGGGCCGCTGCGGCAGCGCTGAGCCAGCTCTTCACCCGGCATTGCCTGAAGCCCGATCCCAGCTTCATTGCCTTTGCCCTGCACGTCGCCAGCCGGGCTGGGTTTGGCGGGTTCCAGCATGTCACCCCCACGGGCGAAATCGCCCGCCACGGCCAGGGCCGGTGGCTCGGCGCGCGGCCTGACCTTGCGGCGCTGAACCGTGTGGAAGGGCTCGCGGCCTGGGAGAAGGATGGCTTAAGCGGCTGGGCCTGCCGCCCCGCCTGGCCGGATGCCCCGCCACGCCTGACGCTGACGGATGCCGCCGGACAGAGCCGGGAGATCCGCTTCGGCAAGGCGCTGCCTCCGGATGACACCGCCCCTTTCCTGCCCCGGCATGGCTTCCGCCTGACAACCCGGCAGTTGCAAGGTCTCATACCGCCCTTCGCCCTGCACGGGCCGGATGGGCGGAACATCATGGGCAGCCCCGTCGATCCGCGCCCGCTCGGCGCTACGCCCATCCCGGCGGCGCAGCGCGGCGAGCCACCCAAGCGCATCCCGCCCAAAGCCCCGCTGGCGCTGCTGATGCCGGTGTACCGCGGCCTGAAGGAAACTCGTGCCGCTCTGGCCTCGGCGCTGGCCGCCATGCCGGAGGGCGCGCGGTTGATCGTGGTGGATGACGCCTCGCCCGAACCTGCGCTGAGGCGGCATTTGCGCGCGTTTGCCGCCTCCGAGCCACGCCTCACGCTACTGGGCCACGCGGAAAACCAAGGCTTCTGCGCCGCCGTGAATACCGGGCTCAAAGCCGTGCCGGGGCACGACGTTCTGCTGCTGAACAGCGACATCCTGCTCCCGCCCGGTGCCATCGAGACGCTGCGCATCGTGGCCTATAAGGATGCCGCCACAGGCACGGTCACGCCGCTCTCCAACGAGGCGTCGATTTGCAGCTACCCTGAGCGGCATGGCGGCAACCCGATGCCGAATCTGCACGAGACGGCTAGGCTGAACACCCTGGCGCAGCAGACCAACGGAGAATCGGCGGTGGAGATTCCCACGGCTGTCGGGTTCTGTATGTATATCCGGCACGACTGCCTGGCCGCCACGGGCGGATTCCGGGGCGAAATCTTCGCCCAGGGCTATGGCGAGGAAAATGAGTTCTGCCTGCGCGCCCGGCATCTCGGCTACCGGCACATGGCTGCGGCGGGCGCCTATGTGGCGCATGCGGGCGGCGTCTCCTTCCGCGCCGCCACGCGCGGGCTGATGGCGCGCAACGGCGCGGTGCTCAACCGGCTCTACCCCGGCTACCACGCCATGGTGATGGCTGAGTTGGCGGCGAATCGGCTGCGCCCCAGCCGCGCCGCGCTGGACGCCGCGCGGCTGCGCGACGCATGCGGCAACCGCCCCGCCGTGCTTCTGATCTCGCACAGCCATGGCGGCGGCGTCGCCCGGCAGGTGCAGGCCGAGATGGTGGCCTGGCGGAAAAAAAGCCGCGCCCCGCTGCTGCTGGTCACGCAGTTCCCGGCCGACCCTGCCAGGACGCCCTACCCCTGGCCGGCCTTGCTCTGCGCCGGGGAGGTGCCAGACTATCCCAACCTCGCCTTCCCCTTGCCCAAGGCAATGCCCGAGTTGCTGGCGTTGCTGCGCAGTCTGCGCGTCGAGCTGGTGGCGCTGCACCACACGCTTGGGCACGATGACAGCGTGCGTATCCTGGCTGAAAAGCTCGGCGTGAAACAGGACATCGTGGTGCACGACTACGCCAGCTTCTGCCCGCGGGTGAACCTGCTGCGGCGCGTGGAGCCCGAGGCGCCGCTGCGCTATTGCGGCGAGCCGGATGTGGCAGGCTGCATCGCCTGCCGCGCGCAGGGTGGCGAGTTGTTCACCAGGCTGCCCGTGCGTAAGCTGCTCGCCCGCTCGGCAGCGGAGTTCGCGGCCGCCCGCGCTGTCATCGCGCCCTCCGCCGATGTTGCCAGCCGTCTCGCCCGGCATTTCCCTGGGGTGAAGCCGCGCATCCAGCCCTGGGAGGATGACGCCGCGCCGCGTTCGCTCATCCCCCCGCCACCGCCGGGCGCGCCAAGGAATATCGCGGTCATCGGCGGCATCGGCCCCGCCAAAGGCTTCGACGTGCTGCTCGACTGCGCCGCCGACGCCGCCGCCCGGAACCTGCCGCTCGCATTCTCCGTTATCGGCGGCAGTTCCGACGACACCCGCCTGCTGGAAGCTGGACTCATTGTCACCGGCCCATACCGCGAGGCCGAGCTGCCGGACCTGCTCGCCACGCTAAAGCCGCATCTCGCCTTCCTGCCCTCCATCTGCCCGGAGACATGGTGCTTCACCCTCGGCGAGGCATGGGCCGCCGGACTGCCCGCCATCGTGTTCGACCTCGGCGCCCAGGCGGCGCGGGTGAAGGCCACGGGGCGAGGCTTGGTGCTGCCGCTCGGCCTCCCCGCGGATCGTATCAATAACGTACTGATAAACTGCCGATTTTGAAGCATAATCGACTTTTCTCCGGGCAGAGGGCTGGATATAAACCGGGCTTTAAATTAACCGTGAAATATCGCGACAATCCGCGTAACCGTCAGGATCAGGAGACGAAATGGCTGCCGTAAAAACCGCCCCCAATCCCGCACCAACCGCACCCGAAGCCGGTGCAGCGGGGGGCGATCGCGGCGCCCAGATCCAGGAGCTGAAGGTCACCGGCCACATGATGAACCTGCCGCCGGGGCTGTTCTGCTTCATCAACGAGGCGAACCCAGGCGCGCCGGCGAATAACGGCATGCCGGGCGTACGCATCTCGCCGCCTCCCATCGCCGGGCAGAATGTGGAGATCGCCGGGTTCCGCCCGGATGGATGGCTGAACGCCGAGGGCGACGCCACACTGGTGCGTATCCGCGACAAGCCGGCGCAGGTTCTGGTCACCATCTACCAGCTGCCGAACCAGCCCGAATCCGCGCCCCGGCTGCAGGTGCGCCAACTGCTCGCTGCGAACGACATGCCCGTGCCCGCCGCCGCTGCCGCTGCGCCCGAGCCGGCCGAGCCGGAACAGGTGAACGTGCTGGCACACATCCAGGGCCGCGGAGATGTCGGCGCCAAGTTCGGCGACTGGCTGGGCGAAGCCGGCAGCAATAGCTGGATCGAGGGCTTCTCCATCGCAGCGCCCGAGGGCATTGCTCCGGCGGATCTCACCTATCAGGCTGTACTCGGACGCGGCTGGCTCTCCCCCTGGGTGGAAGCCGGCGAGTATTGCGGCTCGCGCGGCATGGCTCTGCCGCTGCTCGGCTTGCGCGTGCGCCTGAGCGGCGAGGCGGCGGAGCAGTACGAGATCAGCTGTTCGGCCAAATTCGTCGGCGGTGCCGTGGCCGGACCAGTGGGCAACGATGAAACCTGCGAGGCGGATACGCTGGTGCCGCTGGAAGCGGTTCAGATCGTGCTGACGCCGCGCAGCCGCAAGGCCGGGCGAGCCAAGCGCTGATCCAGCAAGCGGCCGCACCGTGAACTTTCTCTTCGTCCACCAGAATTTCCCTGGCCAGTACCTGCATCTGCTGCGCAGCCTGCTGGCCGATAACGAGAAACGCGAAGGCACGCACGAGCTTGTCTTCATGACCGAGCCGAACCGCAACCAGATGGCGGGCGTGCGCAAGGTCACCTATTCCAAGCCGCCGCCGGTCTCGGCCTCGGCGGTGCTGGAGGCCCGGGAATACGAGCAGGCGGCACGGCGCGCGCAAGCCGGGTATAGAGGTGCGCTGCAGATCAAGGCGCTGGGCTTCAAGCCGGACATCATCATCGGCCATCACGGCTGGGGCGAGATGCTCAACCTTGTGGATGCCTTCCCCGGCGTGCCGATCCTCGGCTATTTCGAGTTTTATTATAAAATCCACGGCACGGACGTGAATTTCGACCCGGAATTCCCGATGCCGGAGGAGCATTTCGGCGTGGTGCGCGGCAAGAACACGGTGAACCTGCTGGCACTCGCCCTGGAGCAGTACGGGCAGACACCGACACGCTGGCAACACAGCACCTATCCGGACTGGGCGCGCGAGCGGATCCGCATCATCGAGGAAGGCGTCGATCTCGAGTTGTGCAAGCCAGACCCTGAGGCGCGCAAGACCCCGCTGACCATCGGCAAGCTGACCGTCGCTCCGGCACAGAAGCTCGTCACCTATGTCGCGCGGAACCTCGAGCCGTATCGCGGCTTCCACACCTTCATGCGCGCCCTGCCCCGCATTCTCGCGGAGCGGCCTGATGTGGTGGTCTCCATCGTCGGCGGCGACGAGGTCAGCTACGGCGCCGCGCCCAGGCAGGGCGGAAACTGGCGCGAGGTGATGCTGCGCGAGGTTGGCGGGCAGATCGATCTGTCCCGCGTGCATTTCCTGGGCAAGGTGCCTTATGACCAGCATCTGGCCCTGCTCAAGCGCTCCGATGCGCACGTCTATCTCAGCTATCCGTTCGTCGCCTCATGGTCGCTGCGGGAGGCGCTGGCCTGCGGCTGCATGGTGGTCGGATCGGACACCGATACAGTGACGGAATTCGTGAAGCACGAGAGCAACGGGCTGGTCACGCCGACGCTCGACCACGCGAAGCTGGCGCAAAGCGTGCTGCGCGCTCTGGAGGACGGCAAGCTCGCAACGAAGCTGCGCAAGGGCGCGCGGGCGTTCGCGGAACAGCATCTCGGCATGGACGCCTACATCGCCAATTACCGGGCGCATATCGAAGAGATTGTCGGCAAGCCCCTGCTGCCGCCTGTGGCGAAAGCCCCCGCGAAACCAAAAGCGGCGCCGAAGCCAAAAGCGGCGCCGAAGCCGAAAACGGCGACAAAGCCGAAAACAACGGCGAAGCCGAGAGTCAGCAAATAAAAAAACGGCGCCGCGAGGCGCCGTTTCTTTTTGGGGGCCGGTGGCCGGGGAGGTTATTCCTCCACCGGCGCCTCTTTCTTGCTGTTACCCTTGGAGCCGACCTTGTCGGAGATGTCCTCACCGGTCTCCTGGTCAACCATCCGCATGGACAGCTTCACCTTGCCGCGGTCGTCGAAGCCGATGACCTTCACCTTCACGACATCGCCCTGCTTCACCACGTCCGTGGTCTTGGCAACGCGGTTCTGCGCCAGCTCGGAGATGTGCACGAGGCCGTCCTTGGCGCCCAGGAAGTTCACGAAGGCGCCGAAATCGGCGGTCTTCACAACCTTGCCCGTGTAGATGACACCCACTTCCGGCTCGGCGACGATGCCCTTGATCTTGTCGATCGCGGCCTGGATCTTCTTGTCATCCGAGGCGGCCACCTTCACGGTGCCATCGTCGTTGATGTCGATCTTGGCGCCGGTCTGCTCGACGATCTCGCGGATCACCTTGCCGCCGGTGCCGATCACGTCGCGGATCTTGTCCTTGGGCACGGTGATGGTGACGATCTTCGGCGCGTTAGCGGAAACGCCGGAGCGGCTGCCGGTGAGCGCCTTGGCCATCTCGCCCAGGATGTGCAAGCGGCCATGCTTGGCCTGCTCCAGGGCGATCTGCATGATCTCCGGGGTGATCGAGGTGATCTTGATGTCCATCTGCAGCGAGGTCACGCCGTTCTCGGTGCCAGCCACCTTGAAATCCATGTCGCCGAGGTGGTCCTCGTCGCCCAGGATGTCGGACAGCACGGCGAAGCCCTTGTCCTCCTTGATCAGGCCCATGGCAATGCCCGCCACCGGGCTCTTCAGGGGCACGCCGGAATCCATCAGCGCCAGCGAGGTGCCGCAGACAGTCGCCATAGAGGAGGAGCCATTGGACTCGGTGATCTCGGAGACGACGCGCAGCGTGTAGGGGAAGGCCTCCTTGGTCGGCAGCAGCGGGTGGATCGCGCGCCACGCCAGCTTGCCGTGGCCGATTTCGCGGCGGCCGGGCGAGCCCATGCGGCCGGTCTCACCAACTGAGAACGGAGGGAAGTTGTAGTGGAGCATGAAGTGCTCCTTGAACTCGCCCTCGATGGCGTCCACCACCTGCTCGTCCTGCGCGGTGCCCAGCGTGGCCACGACCAGCGCCTGGGTTTCGCCACGGGTGAACAGGGCCGAGCCATGGGTGCGCGGCAGCACGCCGACTTCCGCCAGGATGGGGCGGACGGTCTTGGTGTCGCGGCCGTCAATGCGCAGCCCGGTGTCCAGGATGTTGTTGCGGACGATGTCGGCTTCCAGCTCCTTGAACAGGCCCTTGGCAGCGTCGGCATCCAGGCCCTCTTCCGCCAGCTTGGCGGCGGCTTCCTTCTTTGCCGCGCCGATCTTCTCGTAGCGGACCTGCTTGCGAGTCTCCTTATAAGCCTCGACCAGAGCCGGACGGGCCAGCGCGTCCACGCGGGCCTTCAGGGTCTTGGTCTCCTCGGATTCCTCAGGCAGCGCCCAGGGGTCCTTGGCGGCCAGCTCGGCCAGCTCGATGATCGCCTGGATCACCGGCTGGAAGCCCGCGTGACCGAAGGTGACGGCGCCGAGCATGATCTCTTCCGACAGCTCGGAAGCCTCGGACTCCACCATCAGTACGCCTTCCGTCGTACCGGCCAAGACGAGGTCAAGCTTGCTCTCCTCGCACTGGCCGGTGGTCGGGTTCAGCACGTACTGGCCGTCGATATAACCGACGCGGGCGGCGCCGACCGGGCCGAAGAACGGAATGCCGGAGAGGGTGAGCGCGGCGGAGGCGGCAACCAGGCCGACGATGTCCGGGTCGTTCTCGAGGTCGTGGCTCAGCACGCTGACAATGACCTGCACCTCGTTGCGGAAACCCTCAGGGAAGAGCGGGCGGATCGGGCGGTCGATCAGGCGGGAGACGAGGGTCTCGCGCTCGGTGGGACGGCCTTCACGCTTGAAGAAGCCGCCCGGGATGCGCCCGGCAGCGTAGAACTTTTCCTGGTAGTTCACGGTGAGCGGGAAGAAATCCTGCCCCGGCTTGGCGCTCTTGGCGCCGACGACGGTGGCAAGCACCACGGTGTCGCCATAGGAGGCGACGACGGCGCCATCAGCCTGACGGGCGACCTTGCCGGTCTCCAGGATCAGGGTCTTGCCAGCCCAATCCAGCTCTTTACGGAAATATTTATCAAACATGCAGATACTCCAACACGGCCGGCCGGAGCAGCTAGGCAATGGGATGGGCGCTTTGACCGGTTGTGGGGCGGCGCCTCGGGCGGCATGGGTCTGGCTGGGGCTTTACACCCGCAACCACGGACCATGTGGCCGGAAACGCCGCGGATACAAGAACCCGGTGGCGGCGCGGACATCCGGTTGCTTTAACGCCCCGATCAGCCGCTTTTTGCACCGCGCCACCATGGCGCGATGCGGCTTACTAGCTGATTCTCGCCGGGATGGCTAGGCGAAGTTTGCCCGCGCCGCGTTACCCCTGCCGCGCCAGCGGCGGCCTACCCCTGCCGCGCCAGGGGCGCGACGAACTGCGGCTCGGTATCCCAGGGGAAGAGGATCCAGGTATCCTGGCTCACCTCGGTGATGAAGGTATCCACCAGCGGCTTGCCCGCCGCCTTGGCGTACACCGTGGCCAGATGCGCCTTGGGCAGCATGGCGCGCACCACTTTGGCCGTGGAGCCGCTATCCACCAGATCGTCGATGATCAGCCAGCCCTCGCCATCCCCGGCGGCGACGGGCGGCTTGGCCACCACCGGCTGGCCGCGCGTCTCCTCGTCATAGGTCATCACCGAGACGGTCTCAATGAGGCGGCATTCCAGCTCGCGGGCGATAATGGCGGCCGGGATCAACCCGCCGCGCGTGATCGCCACAATACCGGCCCAGGGGCCTCGTTCATGTAGCCGCCAGGCGAGCGCCTTGGCGTCGCGGTGCAGCTGGTCCCAGGTAACAGTGAAATAACGTTGTGCCATGGGGCGGCATTAATGAAGGCCGCTCGCCCCGGCAAGTATTATCAGACTGTAAATTGCTCTGTGATGATCCGCTCGGAGAGCGCGCGGTCGGGGTCGAACAGCACCGTGGCGCCGATGCTCTTATCCTCGCTCACCGCCACGGAGACGACATCGCGCACCTCGGTGAAATCCGCCACCGCGGCCACCGGGCGCTTGTCGGCCTCCAGCACCTCGAACAGCACCTCCACGCTGGAGGGCAGCAGCGCGCCGCGCCAGCGCCGGGGGCGGAAGGCAGAAATCGGGGTGAGCGGCAGCAGATTGGCGGAAAGCGGCACGATCGGCCCGTGCGCCGAGAGGTTATAGGCGGTGGAGCCGGCGGGGGTGGAGATCAGCACGCCGTCGCAGATCAGTTCGGCCAGGCGCACGGTATGGTCCACCGAAATGCGGATTTTCGCCGCCTGCCGTCCCTCGCGCAGGAGCGAGACCTCGTTGAACGCCATCGCCTCCTCCACCACGCCCGAGGCGGTGACGGCATGCATGCGTAGCGCGTGCAGTACCGCGGGATGCGCCGCGCCGATGCGCGCGGGCAGCTCGTCCTCGTGGTACTCATTCATCATGAACCCGACCGAGCCGCGGTTCATGCCGTAGACCGGCAGGCTGGTGCCCAGTACGCGGTGCAGGCATTCCAGCATCACCCCGTCACCGCCGAGTGCCACCAGCACGTCGGCATCCTTCGCCGGGCAATCGCCGTAAAGTTCCAAAAGCCGCTCACGCGCGGCCTGGGCGGTCTCGGTCTGCGCGGCGATGAATGCTAACTTCACGGCTTTTCTCCGGCGCGCGGCCGCCCGACCAGCCCCGCGCGCCTCATGCGAGCCTGCGATGTTCGAGCAGCGGCATGTTGGCGCGCACCCGGGCGGTTAAAGCCTTGTCGATGGAGGCAGCGGCCCAGCCCAGACCATCCGAGGCCTTGGCCACCACATGCCCCCAGGGGTCCACGAGAAGCGAATGGCCGTAGGTGTGGCGCAACTCGCCGTTGCCTTCCTTATGCGTGCCAGTGGTGGCCGGGGCGGCGAACCAGCTCTGCGTCTCGATGGCGCGGGCGCGCAGCAGCACCTCCCAATGGTCCTTGCCGGTCTGCAGTGTGAAGGCGGCGGGCAGCACGATAAGCTCCGCGCCCGCCCGGCGCAGGGCCAGGAACAGCTCGGGGAAGCGCACATCGTAGCAGATGGCGAGGCCGACGCGCATGCCGGCGATGTCCACCGCCACCACCTTGTCACCCGCGCCGTAGATGGCGCTCTCTCTGTAGCCCTGACCGTCCGGCGTGGTGATGTTGAACAGATGGATCTTGCGGTAGCGCCCCAGCTCCACACCGGATGGGCTGAACACGATCGAGGTGTTGAAGATCTTGTCTCCCGCCAACTCGCCTATGCTGCCGCCATGGATGTGCACGTTATGCGCCACCGCCATCTGGCGCAGGAACTCGTAGGCCGGGCCGCCGGTATCGCCAGGGGTGGGCAGGTTCTCAGCGGCGGCGAACTTGTCCGCCCGGGAGCCGCCCAGACAGGTCCAGATTTCCGGCAGGGCGATCAGGTCCACCTTCTGCTCGGCCAGCACGCCTTCGATGAGCGCGCGCGCCTGCGCCATATTCTCGCTCTTATCAGCCCCTGGCGACATCTGGATCACGGCAACGCGCATTGGTTTTCCTTCTAATCCCAGACTAGCATAGTGTTAATTGGACGCTCCGTCACCGCCATAGGTCTTGCGAATCAGGTAGGCCGGACGCTGCTTGGTCTCCATGTAGATGCGGCCGATATATTCGCCGAGCAGCCCGATGCTGATGAGCTGCACCGAGCCGAAGAATGTGATGGCGACGAACAGCGAGGCGTAGCCCGGCACCTGGTTGCCGAGCACCACGGTACGGATGACGATGTAGACCGCATACAGGAAGGTAAGCACGGCGCTCAGAGCACCCAGATACGTCCAGACCTTGAGCGGTGCGGTGGAGAAGCTGGTGAACCCCTCCATGGCGAAATTCCACAGCGCGAGGCCGGAGAATTTCGTCTCCCCGGCGGCGCGCGGGGCGCGGGTGTAGTCCAGCGTGACAGTGCGGAAGCCGACCCAGGCGAACAGACCCTTCATGAAGCGCTGGCGCTCGGGCAGCTGTTTCAGGGCGTTCACCACGGCGCGGTCCATGAGCCGGAAATCGCCGACATTCTCGGGAATCTTGGTCTTCGAGAGCTTGTTGTGGAGCTGGTAGAACCAGGCGGCGGTCTTGCGCTTCAGCACGCCATCGGAAGAGCGGTCCACGCGCTTGGCCAGCACGACTTCGGCGCCCTCGCGCCAAGCCTTCACCATGTCGGCGATCAGCCCGGGCGGGTCCTGCAGATCAGCGTCGATGGGGATCACCGCTTCGCCCCGGGCCGCGTCGATACCCGCGGTCAGCGCCGCCTCCTTGCCGAAATTGCGCGAGAATTCGAGGACGCGGAAACGCGGATCCGCCTGCGCCAGCGCCACCAACTTCAGCAACGTGCCATCCTTGCTGCCGTCATCGACGCAGACAATCTCCCAGCGTGTATCGGAGATGGCTTCAAGCGCCGGGAGGATGGAATCGGCGAAGGACTGGATCGCCTCGGCCTCGTTGTAGAACGGAACGACAAGGGAGAGTAGTTGGGTCATGGGGCAGGCACGCCAACGCCCGGGAGAGCGCCGCCCCGGCATAGAGAAACAACAAAGCCAGAAACTGCGTAATCACCCACCACCACAATACCTCGCGCCCAGCCCAGACCATGATGACGACGGAATAACCGACCGCCTGCCCGGCCAGGACAGGCATAACGGAAACCGCCGCGATACGGAAGAAACTCTCCCACAGCAGCGCCACGATGGCGATGGCCAGCCAGCCGGCCTTGGCCACCCCTGCCCGCTGCAGCGCGAATACACCCGGCAGCGCCAGGAGCAGGAAGATGGAGCGGTAGTCGATATTCTGGGCCATGAAGAAACAGACGCAGATGAGCGCGGCACCACCGATCAGGAAGACTTCCGTGGCCGATTCCAGCCTCGCCATGGCCGGACGGTACAGTGCTGCATTCACCCAGCCGCGCCAAAGCGCAGCCAGGATCATCGCCATGTAAGCAAGACGCAAGGCCAGTGGCATGTGGAAATGGGAGAGGTCGTGCAGCTTGTCGCCATGCACCGCCGCGATGCCGAGGCTGATGCCCAGCGGAATGTCGATGGCGCCGAAACAGTTGCCGAAGGGCGGGCCGTGCGGGACGATCGCCAGCGCTGTCAGCGTGCCAGCACCGAACCAGACCAGGAAGCCCAGCCCCGCCGTGCCGAGCAACACCGCCAGGGCGGCAAGGCGGCGCGGAGGCTCACGCAACAACAGCGCCAGCAATGCAACTGGGTAGTATTTCAGCGCTGCGGCGAGGCAGAACAGCGCATACCCCGCCAACCGGGCAATGCCGCCGCGCAGACTGAGCCAGATCCCTCCCATGGCGAACAGGAAAATCACCACGTCGAGGTTCATCCGCTCCACCGCGAAGACAGTGCTGGCGGAAACGCTGGCCAGCGCGCGTAGCCAGAATTCCGCGCGGCTTTGCGGAGGTGGCAGCACGGCGAGTGTTGCAATGAACAGCGCGCCAAACCCAAGCCCAGCGAACTTGAGATGCGCGGCGAGCGCGCCCAGCCCGCCAAAATGCAGCAGCAGCGGGGAATAATTGTAATTACCGCCACCCATGCAGGCATTTGGCGCATACACATTGACCCCCTGCCCCGTGCAATAAACGGCTTGCAACACTGCACCGAGATCGGAAAATGGCTGCGCTGCCCTGGGGATATCAAAAGCCGCCAGCACTTCGAAATATGCGCCCGGCGAAATGCCATGCAGACAGACCCACAGCAGCAGCGCGCCAAGCGCGATGGCGGAAATGCCGAAACGGTTGATCATTGCGAATCGGGTACAGTGAAGATCGTCACGTCATCCACCTGTTTTCGGGGCCACTTTAGGCCTTGAAGCCCCGCAACGAGCGCAACTGGAGTACCCGGCGCAGCAACTACGAAATCAGTGCGCGTGTCTTGGCAGTAGGCGACGAGGCTCTTCAGCAAATTTGGAGTCTCTAAACCCAGATACAGCCTCATGATCGGCTCCATGCGCTGGACCTGCACGGGAGGAAAGCCAAGATATCCACCCGTTAGGGCAAAGCCGAAATTACTTTCCACCTGCCAATAGGTTGCATGACCGTTGAAGCCAAAAGGTAGAAACAACAATTTCCGATCTGGCCCGAACACTTGGGCAACGCGCTGCGGCGTGAAGAGGGGCAGTTCGGGCACCGACTGCATGGGCCGCGGGGCTGGCCAAAGGAAAAGCACAGCAAGTACCATTCCGGCCAAGCGCCAGTTGAAAACGGTTCTTGCTTCGGCCAACCATGATGACGCGAAAACCGCCGCGATTAGGCTTGGATAGAGCATCAACCTCGCCGGCAAGGCATTACCCAAGAGCGGTATAGCACGGAATACAGCCCAGGGCATAGGAAGCCCCGTCTCCCGCCCGCCAAGCCAAAGATGCGGGCCCAAAGCCGCCAAAACCAGCCCCACGAACAGCCAGCAGAGATAGGAGCGCCCCCGGCGCAAATACGCCCATAGAATGCCAATCAGCGGCAAGCCAAGATAGCCACCCTGCTCGCAAACCAGCCCTGAAAAATGACTCGAAACAGGCCCGAACAACTGGCCGCCCAGGGCTGTTGTCGTGGTGGGTACAAAGAAATTCAGCAAATCCGTGGAGAAGAAATCCGGCCAAGCCTCTGGCAGGTGCATATCCCGCCGCCCCGCGAACATGGCCCATAGCAAGGGCGCCAGCAAAACCAGCACGGCCGCTCCCACAAGCAGCGCATCTTGCAGCAATATGAACAAACGCTTCCGCCGCACGGGCAGAAAACACCATGCGGTGACCCAGGCGAAGCAGCCGGCCAAGACTCCAGTCGCGAAAATCTCCAGCGAGAGCCCCGCCTGCGCCACCAGCATCAGGCTACCAGCTCCTACCGCTGTCTTCCGGCCTATCCGCCCATCCATTCGCGCCAGGGCCAGCAGCAACAAAAGCGGCAGGAGCACCGTGAAAGAAAGGTTCAACTGGTCATTCTGACGCGCCATGGCATAGCTGGAAAAAGCGAATAAAAAACCGCCAAACCAGGCCCCGATGCGTTGGCGTGTCACATAAAGACAAAGGGCATACGCGCCGAGCGCGCTGGACACGGGCGCGGCCAAGCAGAGCAGATTATACGTGAGAACTGGACCAAGCGTGAGCGTCAGCGGCATCGCCAGCAGCGCCAAGGTCGGGATGCTGGTTGTCCAGGCGAGATTCAATCCGCTTGGCTGCCAAACCAGATCCGTGAACAGCGGATCCAGATGATGCGCCAGCGCATGCGGCCACCACGCCAGGAACCAAATATAGATGAACGGATCCGCGCCCGCGCCGGGAACCATCATCCCCAGCCTAACGCCATGCTGGGCAACACTCCACGCGCAAAGGTAGTACAGCGTGATAGCAACAGCATGTCCCAGAAAGCGCGGTGTCATCAGCTCGCGGCTCACCGCATGACCGGCACGGTGAACACCGTCACGTCGTCAACCTGCCGCGATGCCCAGCCCAGCCCGCGCAACCCGGCCAGCATCTCCTGTGGCGCCCCAGGCCCGGCGACAACGAATTGCGTGCCCGTCTGGCGGCAATAAGCGGCGAAGGCTGGGATAATTCCCGGCGCATCCAGTCCGAAGAAATAGCGCATGATCGCCGTGTTCTGCTGGACCCGTGCGGGAGGGAAGCCGAGATACCCGCCAGTCTGGGCAAAGGCGAAGCCACTTTCGGCTTGCCAGTACATGGAAGGGCTGAAGAAGCCGAAAGGCAGCACCGCCACCTTAGCGCCCTGCCCCAGCACCTGCCCGACCTGCCCCGGCGCGAAGAAGGCCGAGTTTGGAATTGGCTGCACGGGGCGCGGCGCCGGCCACAGGATTGCTACCGCGAGCGCGCCCACCGCCAACCGGGCATAAACCGTGCGGGGGCCTTGCGCCTCGGCCACCCAAAGGGCAATGGCCACAGCGGCGGCGAGGCTGGCATAGAGCATGATCCGCGCGGGCAGCGCGTTGCCCAGCAGCGGCAAAGGGTGGATCAGCATCCAGGGCAGCGGAACACCTGTGTCCCGCCCGCCCAGCCAAAGCTGCGGCCCCATGCTGGCGACGATCAGCCCCAACAGCAGCCAGCGCAGATAGGCCTTGCCCCGGCGCAAACTAAGCCAAAGCAGAATGATCAGCGGTAGGCCGAGGTAGCCGCTCTGCTCGCTGGTGAAGCCCGGGAAATGCATCGTGACGGGCGCGAAGAACGCGCCGCCAATGGCGTTGGTCGGCGTGGGGATGACGAGGTTGAGCAGATCGGTGGAGAAGAACGACGGCCAGGCCTTGGGCAGTGCCATGTCATGTGGCTGCGCGAACAAAGCCAGGAGCAGTGGTGAAAGCAGCAGGAGCAGCAGCGGCGCGGCCAACAGCGCATCGCCCAGGAGGAGCATCAGCCGGGCCCGGCGTTGCGGCAGCATTGCCCAGGCCAGTGCCCAGGCGAATGCGCCGCAAACCACCATCGTCGCGAACATCTCCAGAGAAATACCGGCGATCGCCGCCAGGACCAGCGCGCCCAAGACCACGTTGGCGAAGCGCCCCACCCGGCCATCGAGCCGCGCCAACGCAAAAAGCACTAGACAAGGCACCAGGCAGGTGGTTTCCAGGTTGAGTTGCTCGCTCTGGCGCGACATGGCGTAGCCGGAAAAGCCGAACAAGAACCCGCCGATCAGCGCCGCTTCTGGCCGCTGGACGAGGTACAGGCACAACGCATAGGCGGCGCAAGCCGCCAGTACCGGCGCAGCCAGGTTGCACAGATTGAACGCCAGCACCGCGCCGAAGAGCTTCGTGACCGGCAGGGCCAGCAGCGCCAGCACGGGAACGCCGGTCGTCCAGGCCAGATTCAGCCCCTCAGGCTGCCAGACCAGATGCGTGAAGAGCGGGTTGAGATGGTGCGCCAGGGCGTAAGGCCACCAAGCAAAAAACCATATGAACTGCAGCGGCTCGCTACCGCCACCCAAGATCATCCCGGTCATCGGCGCGCCGTGCTGCACCACCACCCAAGCGCACAGGGCGTACAGCGCCACCGCCGCCAGATGCCAGGGCCAGTCCCGCCGCGCCATGCGTCGTTCAGGTCTTCGGGTCTGTCAGCCCGGTGGCGCGGATGCGCGCCGCCTCTTCGTCCCAGCCAGCACGCTCGGCCACGCGCAGGAACAAATCCACCTTGGTCTCGAACAGACGCATCAACTCCGCCCTGGCACGCGCTCCAATCTCGCGGATGCGGCTGCCCCCGGCGCCGATCAGGATCGCCTTGTGCCCAGGCCTGGCCACATAGATCACCGCGTCGATACGGATACCGTTCTTCTGCTCCTTGAAGCTCTCCGTCTCCACGGTGGTGCCATAGGGCACCTCGTCGCGCGTCTGCAGGAAGATCTGTTCGCGCACGATCTCGGCGGCAAGCAGCCGGTCCGGCAGATCAGTCATCTCGTCCTCGGGGTAGAGGAACGGGCTTTCCGGCAGCTTGGCTGTGCAGAAATCCAGCAGCACGTCGAGGCCATCTCCGGTGTTGGCGGAGATCATGAACACCTGCTCGAACTCAGCCAGCGCGGCGAGGTCCTGCGTCAGCGGCAGCAGCTTCTGCCGGTCGATCAGGTCGATCTTGTTCAGCACCAGCGCCATCTTACGGCCCGAGGCGGCGGCCTGGGTGACGATCTCACGCATGGCATCGGTGAGGCCCGCCTTGGCATCAACCAACAGCAGCACGTAATCAGCCTCGGCGGCACCATCCCACGCGGCGGCGACCATCGCGCGGTCCAGCCTGCGCTTGGGCGCGAAAATGCCGGGCGTATCCACGAACAGCATCTGTGCCTCGTTGCGCACCAGAATCCCGAGCACGCGGGCACGCGTCGTCTGCGCCTTGGGCGTGACGATAGAGAGCTTCGCGCCGGTCAGGCGGTTAAGCAGCGTCGATTTCCCCGCGTTGGGGGCGCCTATCAGCGCAATGAAACCGCATTTTGTCGTCATTCCGGCAATACCTCCAGCAGCATCCGCGCCGCTTCCTGTTCCGCCGCGCGCTTGGCCCCGGCCTTGGCCTCTGCGCTGGCATTCCCCACGCTTACCCGTATCACGAACAGCGGCGCGTGTGAGGGCCCGCTTTGCGAAACCACCGTATAGGCCGGCAGCGGCATCGCGCGCTTGAGCGCCCATTCCTGCAGCGCGGTCTTCGGGTCCTTGGGTGGTGCTGCCTGCGCCACCATCACATCCGCCATCACCCGGCGGATGAAGTCCTTCACCGCGTCCAGCCCGGCATCGAGATACAGCGCGCCAATCATCGCCTCCAGCGCGTCGGCCAGCACATTGGGCTGGGTGGAAACCCCGCGCTTGGCCTCGCCCCGAGCGACGCTCAGCATCGCCCCCACCTCACGCGCCTCGGCGATGGCGGCGAGGGACGGCTTGGAGACCAGTGCCGCCAGACGCGGACCAAGCTTGCCTTCCTGCTCGGTGGGGAAACGCTCGATGAGCCATTCCGCCACCACGAGGCCGAGCACGCGGTCGCCAATGAATTCCAACCGCTCATTAGAGCCCACGCCCTTGGCCCCGGCGGCGGAACGGTGCGTCAGCGCCTCGGCCAGCAACTCCGGGCGGGAGAATTCGTGCCCCAGCAGGGCCTGGGCGGCATCCAACCCGTTCACGAAATGGTATGCAGCATACGGCCCCAGCGGATCTCGAAGGGCCAGTACCAGACCTGCCAGAACGGGTGCTTCAGGTCGATGGAGAAGAAGATCATATCCGCCGGGCCGAGCACGTTCTCGACCGGGACATAGCCCACCGGACCATCCAGGAAGCGGGAATCCTCAGAGTCGTCGCGGTTGTCGCCCATCAGGAACAAATCGCCCGCCGGCACGGTATAGACCGGGGTGTTGTTGGCAAAACCGTCATCGCTGCGCTTGAGCACCTGGTGCACCTTTCCGCCCGGCAGGGTCTCCGTATAGTCGCGCGCCTCCACCGGAGGGCCGTACGGGTCGCTGTCGTCGCTATAGGTCCCGGCATCCACGCGCGGCACTTGCTGGCCGTTGATGAACAACTGGCCGTTCGTTACCTGGATCGTGTCGCCCGGCAGGCCAATGACGCGCTTTATGTAATCCTCATCGGGCTCGCCCGGCGGGCGGAACACCACCACATCGCCGCGCTTTGGCATCCCTGCGGGCCAGCGCCCGGAGAAGAAATCCGGCGAGAAGGGGAAGGAGAAATGCGAATAACCGTAGGCGAACTTGTTCACCACCAGATAATCGCCTACCAGCAGGGTCGGCACCATGGACCCGGAGGGAATGTAGAACGGCTCGAACAGGAAAGTGTGAATGCCAACGGCGATCAGCCCGGCATAGAAAATCGTCTTCACGAACTCAATAAAGCCGCCTTGTTTCTGCGCGTGCCGTGCCATCTACGTCTCAATCCTCGAAGCTTGCCGCATCAAGCCCGGCACTGGCTGATTGTCAAGAAAACGGCTCAATTTACCCGGTGGAAGAACCGCCCCAGCCGCACGCCGAAGCCCGGCGCGTGCGGATCCACCGAGCCGAGGACCAGTACGGCGGGGCCGATCACATCCGCTTGCGGCACATAGCCCACCGGCCCGCCGAGGAACCGCGAATCCTCGGAATTGTCCCGGTTGTCGCCCAGCAGGAACAGATCGCCGGGCGGCACGGTATAGACCGGCGTGTTGTTGGCGAAGCCTTCGTCCGTCACCTTGAGGATGGGGTAAACCTTGCCCCCCGGCAGGGCTTCGGCGCAGAGCCGTGCCACCACCGGCCCTGCCCCGCTGTCATCCTCGTAGCGGCCTTCATCGGCGCAAGGCACCGTCTGGCCGTTGATGAACAGCCGCCCGCCCTGCATCTGCACCGTATCGCCCGGCAGGCCGATGATGCGCTTCACCAGAACCTCGCCCGAGCCGGTGGGGGAGACGAACACCACGACATCCCCGCGCCGGAACCGGTGACCATAGGTGAATTTGCTGACGATGAGGCAGTCCCCCGGCAGGAGGGCCGGCACCATGCTGCCAGAGGGAATCCAGTACGGCGCGAACAGGAAGCTGCGGATTCCGACCACCGCCGCCAGGGCTATGGCCAATGTCCGCAGCACTTCCGCCAAGCCCACGCCCCGCATTACATTAAATAACCATCTGTAATCCGTGCTCATCAATCCTGGCGCTTGCGGCGTGTCAACAAATGGGTACACAGAGGCCCGCATTTGCCAGCCCCGCACGGAGACCGATTCGCCCATGTTCAAGACCACCGGTTTGTCCCGCGCCGCGCTTGCCGCAGCGCTGGTTTTCGCCCACGCCGCCACGGCCAAGACGCACCACTCCCACCAGGCCGTCGATAACGGCCCGCACACCGCCGCCGCCGAGGCCGACAAGATCGGCGCCACCGCGGCGCCCACCGGCCCGGCGCCGGTGCCCGATTCCCCGGCGGGCGACAAATCCACCCCGGTGCCCCCCACTTTGCCGGACATGACCGCCTATGTGCTGATGGACGCCTCCACCGGCGCTATTCTGGCAGAAGCCGCGCCGCATATGCAGCTGCCCCCCGCCAGCCTGACCAAGCTGATGACCGCCCATATCGTATACAAGGCGCTGCATGGTGGCGGGCTGAAGCTGGACCAGACCGTGCCCATCTCGGTTGACGCCTGGCACCAGCAGGGCTCCACCATGTTCATCGACCCGAACTCCGTGGTAACCGTGGACCAGTTGCTGCACGGGCTGATCATCGACTCGGGCAACGACGCCGCCGTGGCGCTGGCCGAGCAGGTGGCCGGCAGCACGGACGCCTTCGTGCAGATGATGAACAAGGAGGCCGCCAATATCGGCCTCGCCGACACCAACTACACCAACGTCACCGGCCTGCCCGACCCGGCCCTGCACACCTCGGCCATGGACGTGGCCCTGCTCTCCCGCGCCATTCTGCAAAATGAGCCGGAGATCCTGGATATCTCCAAGCAGCAGAGCTACACCTACGCCAACATCACCCAGGCAAGCTGGAACCCGGTACTGGCCAAGGACCCCACCGTAGACGGGCTGAAGACCGGCCTGACCAAGGAAAGCGGCCATTGCATCGACGCCACCGCACAGCGCGGCAATATTCGGCTGATCGCCGTGGTGACGGGCGGGCCGACCTGGAGCGAAAGCACCGCCGCCATCGAGACGCTGCTCGCCTACGGCCAAAAATTCTTCACCGACGATAAGATCGCCACCGCCAACCAGCAGATCGACACGCTGAGCAGCGATGCGCTTGATAGCGGCAGCGTGCCGGTCGGCACCACGCAAGACGTGTTCCTCACCCTGCCCGCCGACGCCGCCAACAGCGTGACCCACAACATTACCTACACCGCCGACCTCACCCCCGGCGTGACCAAGGGCGAGACGCTGGGCACCGTGACCTACAGCGCCAATGGCAAAACCCTGGCCACCGTGCCCGTGGTGGCGCTGGCAGACTCCCCGGCGGCGAGCTTCTTCACCAAGATCAAGCGCAAACTGGGCAAGATGCTATGAGCGACAACATCCCCGACCGCCTGTCCACTGATCCGGACAGCAAGTTCTTCGACGAGAAGCTGCTGGAGCGCGGCATCGGCATCCGCTTCAACGGGGTCGAGAAGACCAACGTGGAAGAGTACTGCGTCTCCGAGGGCTGGGTGCGCGTGGCCGTCGGCAAGACCACCGACCGCCGCGGCAAGCTCCTGACCGTGAAGTTCAAGGGCAAGGTGGAGCCGTATTTCAAGGATATCGCCTAGGGGTAACAGCGTAGGGCGGAAGAAGCGCCGCGTATTCCGCCCTCTTCGCGCCCGTCATGGCGGAGGGCGGCGTCGCGTTTATTCACCCTACCCCATGAATATTTTAAGGTGACGCAGCGATCAGTAGACAGACACTTCAACGGCCATGCTTAAAAAATCACTGGCATCACCAACGAAGCTTCCGGACACCGGTACTGCCTGCTTGATATCTCGCGCCACCGAAACAGGGATAAGACTAAAGTCCCCGACCGTTCTGTTGGTCGGATCGAACGTAATCCAACCGGCGCCGGGCAGAAAAATTTCAACCCAGGCGTGGGTTGATCCCGCTCCAATGGACCCGACCATGTTCGCGAGCGCTTGATTGCGATTTATCAGGTAACCGGAGACAATTCGCGCACCAAATCCAAGCCATCGCACCGCCTCGATCATGAGGACGGCAATGTCACGGCAAGACCCGAGGCGACGATCGAGCGTTACAAGTGGCGAATGAGTGCCTTCATCATACCGCGTTTCATAAGCGATCCAGCTGGAGATGGCCGCGTTGACATCCTTTAACAAGGACAAGGTGTCGGTCGGAACACTTCGAACAAAACCCTGTACCCATGAAAGCAGCCTGCGCTCAGGATCGGAAAATTGCGGAACTAGCAACGCCCCAAGATCGGTTCTTTCGTCTTGCGAATACAAAAATGGGAAGGACATTGCATGGCTGGCGATGTCAAACAAAGGCCATGGACTCGCATTATGCTCAAGCGTAACTCGGCTTTCAATTTTTAGTGTGTTGGTCGGAGACGAAAACGTCACGAAGGCAATGGCATTGCTGAAAACATCGTTCACCCAGGTGAGCGTGGCTGGAGGCGTGATAACGACATCCATGGCGATGATCCGTATATCGCGGCTTTCACGTGGACGAACTTGCAACCGATGCAGACCTAAACTGACCGGACGCCGATAAAGGTAGGCCGTTAAGTGCCTGATACTGAAAGTGGTCATCTGAACACTCCGTTCATCAGAAAATGCCAGCGTCGATTTCAGGCGAAGGCAATATCTGGTGTCTGGGCGCCTCATTTAAAAATATTTGCCCGCTTCCGTGAAATCTTTTGCGTAAAGGGCGAGCATTCAGCGAAGGAACGGCACCGCCCGGGCGCGACGATGCCGCCAATCGCAACGCAAGAATTTCCAGGATTTAGTGGACGTAAATCGGCCCCACGGCGCCAAGCAGCCATAATATCAGCAGGATGACCAAGATCAGCCCGAGCACCGCGCCCAAGCCATAACCGCCATACGTGCGGTGCGCGTAATACCCGCCGCCACCGCCAAAAACCAAGAGCAGTATTATGATAAGTAAAATCAGAGACATGTCGCTCTCCCTTGGAAACTTGTGGAATACGCAACAACATTGTGCGCCACACTACCCGGCGAAAGGTCGCGTGGTATTAAATCGACATTTCCCAGACGAGCGGCCGATCGCTCCTGTTCGAAAAGGCATAGCCTAATTTTTAGTACGAAAGAATTACGAATCTTTCATTTTGATCTCTCGGGGGGCTGTCTTTTTGTTGCGATTTGATGGCTAAAATCGTCTTTTATCTGGTTCTGTCTGGTAACGAACGTATTTTTGCGGTGAAGAGCGGCCCTACCCCGGCCGCTTCATGTCCAGCCTAGTTTCCGGCAGCACCTCGGCATAGGCCGTCGCGCCGCCAGCGCGCAGCAGGATATGCGCGCTGAACGTGTCGAACACGCCATCCACGATCAGATGCGGGGCGATATGCACGCCCACCACCTCGCCCAGAACCAGCCAGGCCGAGGCAAGTTCGCCCTGCCAGCCCTTGAGCTGAACGATATCAGCCAGCTTGCACTCGAAATTCACCAGGCTCGCCGCCACGCGCGGCACACGCACTAGGTTTGAGGTCGCCTTTTCCAGCCCGGCGAGCGTGAACTCATCCACCCCATAGGGCGCGGCGGCGGAGCTGGCGTTCATCGCCTCGCCCAGCTCCCGCGTGGCAAGGTTCCAAACGAACTCCCCGGTCTCACGCACATTGCGCAGTGTGTCCTTGGCGCCGATGCTGGAGAACCCGATGATCGGCGGATGGTAGCAGAAGGCGTTGAAGAAACTGTACGGCGCCAGATTCACCGAGCCGTCGGCACCGTATGAGGAGATCCAGCCTATGGGGCGCGGCCCGATGATGGCGTTGAACGGGTCGTGTTTGAGCCCGTGTCCCTTGGCCGGCTCGTAGAAATGTTCCTGCTCCATAAGCCAATTATGTGTGCACCCTGGAGCCGGGCTCAAGCCTGCGCGGTGAATTCGCTCTCGCGGTAGCCGCACACTTGATCGCCGCCGAACAGCCGCGCATCGGCGAGTGCCTTGCCGGCACGGCGGGTGAGTTCCTGCGGGTTGTAAAGGTCATCCGGCCCGGCAAAAGCGGCGGCGCCACAACTCAGCGTCAGCAGATTTCCCTCGCGCCCGTCATCGGGCAGCGCCAGTGAGCGCACCGCCTCGGCGATCTTCCGCGCCACGCATTCCGCCCCTTCGGCATCGGCCAGCGGCAGCAGCACGGCAATCTCGGTCTTGCTGTAGCGTGCGACGAGATCGCCGGTACGGCGCGGCACGGCCCGCACCGCCCCGGCCACGCTGCGCAGGCGGGAATCGGCGGATTTCCGCCCATGGCGCGAGGTGAACCGCGCAAACTGGTCGATCTCGATCAGCACCAGGCCGAGCGGCATCTTGCTGCGCACGGTGCGCTTGAACTCGTAGCCCAGGCTGGCATCGAACTGTTTGCGGCTGGGCAGCCCGGTGATGGCATCCACCGCGCCATCCTCCAGCCCTGCATGAACGGGCGGGTGAGTTTCAGTCCGACGCGCTTCGGTCACATCCACCATCACGCCCTGCACCGCGTCCACATCGCCGAACCGGCCCCGCAGGGCCTGCGCGCGTAGCGCCACGCTGCGGATCTCGCCGTCCGGCCGGCGCAACTTCGCCGTCACGTCGAACTCACCGCCCTTCTCCATGATCTCGCGCAGCAGCGCACCGATGCGGGCGGCATCTAGCGGGTGGAACGCGGCGATGGCAGAGTCCAGCCGTGGGCGATAGTGCTCGCGCCACAGCCCATGGATGCGGAACACCTCGTCCGACCAAGTGAGCCTCTGCTCCGGCACGGTGAGCCGCCAATGCCCGACATGCCCAGCCTGCTCAGCCATGGCCAGCCAGGCGCGCGCCTCCTCCGCCGCAGCTTCCGCCCGACGCGCCCGCAGTTCCAGCCGCCGGTTCAGCACCTGGGCCTGCCCTTCCCGCAACCGCCGCGCAACCGGCCAGAATACCGCCGGCAGCGCCAGCAGACACAATGCACTGGTGAAGCTCAGCATGAAGTTCAGTTCCACCCAGCCGAGCGGGGCGGTGGCGATAACCAGCGTCTGCATCAGCGCGCCAGAGAGCAGCGCAATCATCAGCGTCGCGCGCTGTTCGCCCAGCACGGAGTCCTCCGTCGCGGTGTAGAGATCATTCACCGCATACGCCATCGCCAAAAAGGCAATCGCCACCGTCGTGTTTACGATCGTGCCCACCATCATCCCGCCTCCGCCAGAAGGAACCGTTAACAAAACATTCCTTCCGCATCATGCACGGACAAAGTTAAGTAGCGGCTAATGGCTCGGCGGAAATGATCACCTGCGCGTAGGCGTAGGGGTATTCATCGGTCAGCGAGAGAAATATCCGCGGCGCGAACTCGGGCGGGGTGATGGCGCGCAGCCGCTCCAACGCCGCGCCGTGCAGTTCCAGGGTTGGCTGGCCAGAGGGAAGATTCACCACCCGCAGGTCGGAAAGGAACACGCCGTGGCGGAAGCCGGTGCCTAGCGCCTTGGCGCAGGCCTCCTTGGCGGCGAAGCGCTTGGCGTAGCTGGGCGCGCGAAAATGCGCCCGCCGCTCCGAACGCGCCCTCTCGGTCTCGGAGAACACCCGCAGGGTGAAGCGTTCGCCGTGCCGCTCCAGCGCCGCCTCGATGCGCCTGATGTCGCAGATATCGGAGCCGATCCCAAGGATCATGCCCGCTCGCGCTCCACCTGCGCGATGCCCGTGGTGCCGCGCAGCCCGGCGATCACCTGGTTGAGATGGCGCGCGTCGCGCACCTCCACATCCACCAGGGTCTCGAAAAAATCCTGCTGCCGGTGAACGATCTTGAGATTGGCTATGGCGCCGTCCTGCTTGGCCACGGCGTTGGTGAGGTTGGCGAGCGCGTTCGGCGCGTTGTTGGCGATGACGCTTATGCGGCCGGTGAAACGCTGCGCCTTCGGGTCAAGCTTGGCGAGGCTCGCCTGATCCCAGTCGATATCGATGAAACGCTCCGGCGTTGCCGCGAAGGTATCGAGCGTCGCGCAATCCTTGGCATGCACGGTAATGCCCTTACCGGTGGTGACGATGCCGACGATCTTGTCTCCCGGCAGCGGGTGGCAGCACCCGGCGTAATGCACATCCATTCCGGCGACGATGCCGGTGATCGGCAGGCCGGAATCGCCCTTCGGCGCGCTGCGCAGCGAACGGGCGGTGAGCGCCCCACCCATGAAGGACGGCAGCACGCGCGGCGCGCGCGGGGCGCGCAGCTCGGGGTACGCGGCGTGGATCACATCCTTCGAGCCGATAATGCCAGTGGCCACGGCAACGTAGAGATCATCCACGCTTGCCTGCTTCAGCGTCTTCAGCACGTGCTCCAGCACTTTTTCGGCGCCGTCCACGCCCTCCTGGCGGAAGGCCTTGGCGAGGATCGACTTGCCCGCATCGCGGTGCGCATCGCGCATCTGCTGGGCGAGGAAGCGGCGGATACGGGCCCGCGCCTTGCCGGTGACGACGAAACGCTCCCAGGCCGGGGACGGCGTGCCTCCGCGCGCGGTGAGGATTTCCACCTGGTCGCCATTCTGCAGCTCGTAGCGCAGCGGCATGAGGCGCCCGTTGATGCGCGCACCGACGCAGGTATCGCCAATCTGGCTGTGCACGGCGTAGGCGAAGTCCACCGAGGTGGCGCCGCGAGGCAGCTGGATCAGCTGGCCCTTGGGCGTGAAGCAGAACACTTGGTCCTGGTACAGCTCCAGCTTGGTATTCTCGAGGAACTCATCAGGCGCGGAGTTTTCCAGAATTTCCAGCAGGTCCTGTACCCAGCGGAATTTCTGCACGTCGCCCGCCGAGGCATCGGCCTGCTTGTAAAGCCAGTGCGCGGCCACGCCGGCTTCCGCCACCGCCTGCATCTCCGGCGTGCGTATCTGGATCTCGATCTTCTGGTTGCGCGGCTGGCGCAGCGTGACGCCAGTGTGCAGCGACTGGTAGCCGTTGGTCTTGGGCGTCGAGATATAGTCCTTGAAGCGCCCGGCGATCACCGGATAGGCGGCATGGATGGCGCCTAGCGCCACGTAACAGTCGGCGCGGCGGGGCACGATGATGCGGAAGGCCATGATGTCCGACAGCTGCTCGAAGGCGACGTTGCGCCGCTGCATCTTCTGCCAGATGGAATAAGGCGATTTCTCGCGCCCGGAGATTTCCACGTCCTTCAGCCCGGCCGCGCGGCAGACGCGCATCAGCTCCTGGCGTACCTCCTCGATGACATCCGCCCCCTGCCCGCGCAGGAAGTTGAGACGCGCCTGGATGGTGTCGTAGGCCTCGGGGTCGATCTCGGCGAAAGAGCGCGTCTGCAGCTCTGTCTTCACCGATTCCATGCCGATGCGCTCGGCCAGCGGCGCGTAGATCTCCATCGTCTCGCGCGCGATGCGCTGACGCTTATGCGCGGCCGAGATGGCGCCGATGGTGCGCATGTTGTGCAGCCGGTCCGCGAGCTTGACGATGAGCACGCGGATATCCTTGCTCATCGCCAGCACCAGCTTGCGGAAATTCTCCGCCTGTTTGGTGCGGTCCGATTGCAGCTCGAGGCGGGTCAGCTTGGTGACGCCGTCCACCAGCCCGGCGACTTCCTGGCCGAAACGCTTCTGGATGTCCGCGAGGGTGAGGGAGGTATCCTCCACCGTGTCGTGCAGCAGCGCGGTGATGATGGAGGCAACGTCGAGCTTATAGCCGGCGAGGATGTTCGCCACCGCCAGAGGGTGGGTAATGTAGGGCTCGCCATTATCGCGCTTCTGCGCGGTATGGGCCTGCTCGGCCAGGCCATAGGCTTCGTCGATGAGCGCCGGGTCAGCCTTGGCGTCGTAGGAGGCTATGCGCGCCAAAAGCCCGCGCAGCTCCGGGTGGAACTGCGGCGGGCTCGCGGACAACCCTTCAGGCAAACAGGACAGGCTCATGGCACGGCAGCCTGTCCGCACGGCGTTAACGGCGGGACTTGCCGCCGAGTTCCGCCTCGATCGCCGCCTGGATATCTTCCGGCGACATGATTTCCTCGGACTCGGCGGCCATGGCGGCGGCCTCTTCCTCGGCGGACACATCCTGCAGGCCGAAAATGTTCTGCTCGGTGGGGATCAGGTCCACCACCTCCTCGTCCACCGGCTCGGGCTCCGGCACGCGGGAGAGGCCCTTCACCAGATCCTGCTCCAGCGCGGGCAGCACCAGGGTCTCTTCGGCGATCTCACGCAGGGCGACGACCGGGTTCTTGTCGTTGTCCCGGTCGATGGTCAGCTGCTCGCCGCGGCTGATGTTACGGGCACGCTGCGCGGCCAACAGAACCAGCTCAAACCGGTTCGGCACTTTCAAAACGCAGTCTTCAACGGTGACGCGGGCCATCCGATACGCTCCAAGGCAAAGAAAATTGAACGATTGCCTTAACCCGCGAGAGGCGGCGATGCAAGTCTTTAGAGTCTGTTTGAAAATTAGACCGGTTCGTCATGCCAGGGCTGAAGCTGCTGCGTGGGCAGCTCGGCCAGTAGCGTGGCCACGCTCCGGCGCAGCGTGGGATGGCGCCAGGCGGGGGCAACATCGAGCAGCGGGCGCAGCACGAAGCCGCGCAGATGCGCCCTGGGGTGCGGTAGGATCGGGTCAGGCACGGCGCGGATGGTGCCGTTGAGGTCGATGATGTCGAGGTCCAGCGTGCGCGGCGCATTCGGCATGGACCGCACGCGGCCGAACCGCTCCTCGATCTCGTGCAGGCGGGCCAGCAACTCCGCGGGGGCGATCTCCCCTTCCATGCGGATCATGCCGTTGCAGTAGTCAGGGTCCTCGGCGCGGGGGATTGAGGCGGTGCGGTACCAGGGGGACAGCGCGACGAAGCTCAAGCCAGGGATGGCGCGCACGGCCTCCGCAGCCGCCTGACATGTCTCCAGCGGGGACTCACCCTCCGCCCCCGGAAGGTTGGCGCCGATGGCAATCAGTATCATATTAAGAAAGTACCTTTTTCTGGCCCGTCCCGGCTGGCTATATCGACGACAGCTTTCTAACATTATACACGATTTTGTATACTATCTTTAACGTTTATTTCTTGAGAAGCAAAAAAACATGGTCCATTTTTCGTCCCAGGAACGTACCGCCCTATTCATCGACGGCGCCAATCTGTACGCCGCGACTCGCAGCCTGGGATTCGATATCGACTACCGCCGGTTGCTCGACTACTTCGCCGGGAAAACCAATCTGCTGCGCGCCTATTATTATTCCGCCCTGTTGGAGACCGAGGAGTACTCGCCGCTCAAGCCTTTAACGGACTGGCTGGCCTATAATGGCTATAGCCTTGTCACCAAGCCGGCCAAGGAGTTCGTCGACACGCTAGGCCGCCGCCGCATCAAGGGCAACATGGATATCGAACTGGCGATCGACATGCTGGAGTTGGCGCCGAAACTCGACCACGCCATCCTGTTCTCGGGCGACTCCGATTTCCGCCGCCTCGTCGAGGCCGTGCAGCGCAAGGGCGTGCGCGTCTCGGTTATCTCCACCATCAAGACCTCCCCGCCGATGATCGCCGACGAGTTGCGCCGGCAGGCGGACCAATATGTGGAACTGGCGGACATCGCCCCGGATTTCACCCGGCGGCCCCAGGAAGGGCGCGGCCGCACGCGGGACGATGAGGAAGCGTGATGCCCGGCCGTAATTGCACGCTCTGCCCGCGCCTCGTGGCGTACCGGGAGAGCAACCGCCGCGCCATTCCGCATGGCTTCAACGCCCCGGTGCCGAGCTTCGGGCCGATTTCCGCCCGGTTGCTGGTGGTGGGCCAGGCCCCGGGCGTGAACGGCGCCAACACCACGGGCCGCCCATTCACCGGTGATGTCGCCGGGCGGCTGCTCTTCGCCACGCTGCTGAAGGCCGGTTTCGCCAGCGGCTCCTATGAGGAACGCCCCGATGACGGGCTGACGCTGCATGACTGCCGCATCACCAACGCGGTGCGCTGCGCCCCGCCGCAACACAAGCTGCAAACGCAAGAGATCAACACCTGCCGCCCTTTTCTCGCGGAAGAGATCGCCGCCATGCCGAATCTGCGAGTGTTCCTGGCCATCGGGCGGGAACCGCATGAGGGCATATTGCGCGTGCTGGGGCTGAAACCCAAGGGCTATAAGTTCGCCCATGGGACGATGCACGAGTTGCCAAACGGCCAGGTGCTGGCGGACAGCTTCCATACCTCGCAATACAATGTGAACACCGGGCGGCTGACCCCGGCGATGTTCGAGAGCGTGTTGGGGAATATCCGCGGCGTTTTGCAGTCATCGCGAGCATAGCCCCGCCGCGTCACGGAGATGGATCGCTTCGCTCCGCTCGCGATGACGCGCTCACCTGTTCCGCAACAACCGCGCTTTATCCCTCTGCCAGTCGCGCGACGCCGCGGCCTGGCGCTTATCGGCCTTCTGCTTGCCCTCGGCGATGCCGAGGGTGACCTTGGCCAGCCCGCGCTCGTTGAAATGAATGTCCAGCGGCACGATCGTCTGGCGCTCGCGTGAGATGGCGGCGAAAATCTGGTTCCGCTCCTTGCGCTTCACCAGCAACTTGCGGATGCCGCGCGTTTCGAAGCGCGAGAGCACCCCGCCCTGATATTCGGGGATATACAGGTTAAACAGATACAACTCGCCGTCACGCTCGCCGGCCCAGGCCTCGTTCAAAGTGGCCCGGCCCATACGCAGAGACTTCACCTCCGGCCCCTTCAGCACGATCCCGGCTTCGATGGTGGAGAGGATCTTGTAGTCGAATCGGGCCTTGCGGTTCTGCGCCGCCATCCCGTGCGAGATGAGGCCCGATTTTTTCTCGCCCTTGCTCAATTCAGCAGGCCAACTTCCAGCATTGCCGCCTTGATCCGCGCGGCGTTGGCCTCAGCCACCGGCGCCAGCGGCAGGCGCACCGTGTTGGTGCCAAAGCCGAGCAGCGAGGCCGCGTATTTCACGGGGCCGGGGTTGCTCTCACAGAACATCGCGTCATGCAGCGGCAGCAGGCGCATCTGAATATCCAGCGCGCCCTTCACGTCGCCCCGGGCCCAGGCCGCATGCACCTCGGCGCAGAGCCGGGGCGCCACGTTGGAGGTAACCGAGATGCAGCCATGCCCGCCGCTGGCCAGATAGCCGAGCAGCGTGTGGTCCTCGCCCGAGAGCTGGATGAAATCAGGCCCGCAGGCGCGGCGCGTGTGCAGCGGGCGAGTCAGGTTCGCTGTCGCGTCCTTCACGCCCACGATGTTCTTGATCTCGGCGAGACGCGCCATCGTCTCCACGGACATGTCGATCACCGACCGGCCGGGGATGTTGTAGATGACCAGCGGAATGGTGATCGACTCGGCAATCGCCTTGTAGTGCCGGTACAGCCCCTCCTGCGTCGGCTTGTTGTAGTACGGGGTGACGACGAGCACGCCATCGGCTCCCGCCTTCTGGGCGTGCTGGGCCAGGCCGATCGCCTCGGCCGTGGAATTCGAGCCCGCCCCGGCCAGCACCGGCACGCGCCCCTTGATGGCCCGCACCGCCAGCTCGACCACCCGTTTATGCTCGTCATGGCTCAGCGTCGGCGATTCGCCTGTGGTGCCGACCGGAACCAGCCCAGAGGTGCCTTCGGCAATCTGCCAATCGATCAGGCGGGCATATGCATCCTCGTCGATGCGCCCGTCCTCGTGCATGGGGGTGACCAGAGCGGTCAGCGAGCCGTGAAACATTTTTACTCTTTCTCCTGCTGGCTATCCACGTAATCCGCGCACCGCGGCGCTGCAAGCGGGTTTGGCCCCGATGTGCTGCGCTGCTACACTATGGCCATGAAGTTCCTGGCCGCCTTGCCGTTCCTCGCCCTGCCCGCCCTCGCCTGCGCGCAGACCGCCGCCACGCCGCAGATTATGACGGACGTGCATAACGGCGACTTCACCGACGCCGCCTCTCTGGCCCAGCAAACCGGCGACCCGTTGATGAAAAAGCTCGTCACTTTCTTCCGCCTCACCAACCCCGGCGGCGGGACGGCGGATGAGATCAACCATTTCATCGCCCAGAATCCGGACTGGCCGGAGCAGGGTCTGCTGGCCCTGCGCGCCGCCCAGGCCGCCGGGCTGCCGCCGCAGCCAGCCGAGCCCACGCCGGATTTCATCACCCAGGTGGAGGCACTGCACGACGCCGGGCAGGACATCCAGGCCGCGCGCAACTGGACCACACAGGGCCAGTCCGCCTTCGCCGCCGCAGACGCCGCTCAGCAACTCATGTTCTGGCCCGACCAGAACCGCCTGGCCCGCGCCCTGCTGGCCGAGGGGGATACCAAGGACGCCTACGCGGTCGTCAACGCCGTAACGCCGCCAGCGAGCGCAGGGGAGCAGAACGCCGACCGCGACTTCCTCGCCGGGTTCCTGCTGCTGCGCTTCCTGCACCAGCCGGAACAGGCCGCGACGTGGTTCCGGGCATTGGCCGCCGTCTCCCCCGCCGTCATCACCCAGGCCCGCGCCTATTACTGGCTCGCCCGCAGCGAGACCGGCAGCGCCGCCGGGGCCGATTACGCCCGCGCCGCCGCCTACCCCAGCACCTTCTACGGCCAGCTCGCCAATTTCGCCCTGGGCGGCTCGGACGGCGACATGGCCGCACGCATCCAAGGCGCCCAGGGGGCACATTTCTCGGCCGTCGACGCGCTGAATTTCGGCCTGATGGAACTGCCCCGCGCCGCCGTGCTGCTGGTCCAGATGGACGACACGCACGACGCGGTGATGTTCCTCAACAGGCTAGGCCAGACCGCGGGTGACGACAAATCCCGCGTGATGGCGGCCAAGCTGGCGCTGGGCCTTGGCTTGCCGCAATCGGCTGTGTCGGTCGCCCGTAGCGCCGGCGTTGCCGGGCAAGTGCTGCTGCCAGATGGCTGGCCCACCCCCTACACCCCGCCCGATACGCTGGAGCCGGCCGTGGCCGACGCGATCATGCGCCAGGAAAGCAGCTTCGACCCCAGCGTGATCTCGGGCGCGGGTGCGGTGGGATTGATGCAGCTGCTCCCCGAAACCGCCCGCCGCACCGCGAAAAAAGCGGGCATCCCCATGGGCAATCTGTTCGAACCGGATGCGAACATGGCGCTCGGCACGGCTTACCTGGCGCAGGAGATCGCCAATTTCGGCAACTGCCTGCCGCTCGCCATCGCCGCCTATAATGCCGGGCCGACCAATGTGGCGAACTGGCTGGCGCAGAATGGCGACCCGGAGTTGGGCCAGCAGGCCGGCGGTGCGGATATACTCGATTGGATCGAGGAAATCCCCTTCAACGAGACCCGCAACTACGTGGAACGCGTGCTGGAGAATGTCACCATCTACCGCGCCGTCCTCAACAACTCGGCAGCCTCCCCGCTCGATCCCTGGATGAAGTCATGAGCCCCTGGGCCATTCTCTCGAGCGGCTTCGGCGCGGGCTGCGCGCCGAAAGCCCCCGGCACGTTCGGCTCGCTGGTTGGGCTTGCGCTGGGCTGTCTTCTGCTCCATCTCGGGCATCTGCCGCTGCTGTTTGGCATCGTCGCCGTCACGGCTCTCGGCGTCTATGCCGTTGGCCGGCTGCCGGAAGCGAACGCCGATCCAAAATGGGTCGTCATTGATGAAATCGCCGGGCAGATGATCCCGCTGCTGGCGCTCACCGAGGTGAGCCTTGACGGCGCGCTGCTCTGCTTCGTGCTGTTCCGGCTGTTCGACATCTGGAAGCCCGGCCCCGTCGCCTGGGCCGATAAGCGGGCGGATGAATACGGCATCATGGGCGACGACATCATCGCCGGTCTGATGGCGTGGATCATTATGCTGGCGCTGCATCTGGTCTCGCCGCTATGAACGCCGCGCGCCTCGTCGCGCTGTACAGGCAGAAGGGCCTCGCCATGGCCACGGCGGAAAGCTGCACCGGCGGGCTCGTGGCTGCGGCCATCACCGCCGTTCCCGGGGCATCGGCCGTGTTCACCCATGGCTTCATCACCTACGCCTATGCCGCCAAGACGCAGATGCTCGACGTGCCGGAGGAACTGTTGCAGACGGCCGGAGCCGTCTCCGAGCCGGTGGCGCTACGCATGGCACAAGGGGCACGGTCGCGGGCGGGCGCGGATGTGGCTATCGCCATCACCGGCATTGCCGGACCCGATGGCGGCACCCCGACGAAACCCGTCGGCACCGTCTGGTTCGGCCTCGATGGGCCAAGCGGCGCCAGCACATACCACCGGATTTTTCACGGCAACCGCGATGCGATCCGCGCCCAGAGCGTGGCCTTCGCGCTCAAGCTGCTGGAACAAGAAGGAGAGACAGCATGAGCAAAAACCTCGCCGTTTGGGAAAAGGCCAAGCGCGAAGGCCGGAAGATGACGATGATCACGGCCTATGACTACCCGTTCGCGCGCCTCGCTGACGCCGCCGGGCTGGACGCCGTGCTGGTGGGCGACAGCCTGGGCATGATGGTGGGTGGCGAAGCTGACACCCTGCCCGTCTCCCTGGAGCAGATGGAGTACCACACGCGCCTCGTCGCCAAGGGGGTTACCCGCGCGCTGGTAATGGCCGACCTGCCCTTCGGCAGCTTCGAGGAATCCCCCGCCCAGGCCTTCGCCAGTTCAGCGCGGCTGCTGAAGGCCGGCGCCGATATCGTGAAGCTGGAAGGCGGCGCGCCGATGGTCGAGACCGTGGCCTTCCTCTCCCAGCGCGCCATCCCCGTCTGCGCGCATATCGGCCTCACGCCGCAGCATGTGCGCCAGTTGGGCGGCTTCAAGAAACAAGGCAAGACGGCCGATGCCGCCGCCCGGCTGATTGAGGATGCCGTGGCCCTGGCCGAGGCCGGGGCGCGGATTGTGCTGATGGAGGCCATCCCTGCTGAACTTGCCACCGAGATTACCCAGCGCCTGCATGTGCCCACCATCGGCATCGGCGCCGGGCCCGGCACCGATGCCCAGGTGCTGGTGCTGCACGACGTGCTGGGCCTGAACCCGGACAAAGCCCCCGGATTCGCCAAACGCTATCTGGATGGGGCCGACTTGGTGCAGACAGCGCTCAGCCAGTACGCCGAAGAGGTGCGCGGCAGCGTTTTTCCGCAAGCCTGAAGGGGAATGGCCTATTCGGCCTTGATGTCACCTAGATATTGCGAGAGGTAGCGCGCGGCGCCCAGCTGGTTGATCAGGTCACGTTGGGTCTCGAGGAAATCGATATGCGTTTCCTCATCCTGCATGAGCTTCTCGAACAAATCGCGCGTCACGAAATCCTTGGCCGAATGGCAATAATGCGCGGCATCCGCGTACAGGTTGCGCGCCTCAATTTCCGCATGCAGGTCGTTAGCCACCATGTCCGGTACCTGCGTGCCGATGTGCAGCGGCCCAAGTGTCTGCATGTTCGGATGGCCTTCCAAGAACAGTGTGCGCGCGATCAACACATCCGCGTGGCGCATTTCCTCTATTGATTCCGCCCGCCATCTCGCCGCGAGTTCCTTGAAGCCCCAGTTCTCCAGCATCCGGTAGTGCAGCCAGTACTGATTCACCGCCGTCAACTCGTGACGCAGCGCCTCGTTCAGATACTCAATGACTTTTAGATCGCCTTTCATTGCCGCATCTCCGTGGGCTAGAGTGCGATCGCATCAGGCTGATACGTGAATCGCCCTCTAACTTATTGATTAGAGACTAATTCACGTTTGAGGTTCAGTCGCAAAGCGCTTCAACCTCAAACTATGAGACTCTAAGGGGGGCTAAATCATTTGGCCCCCCGCCAGACGGATTCAAGACTTGCGCGGCAATACGCCCCGGCCAGGACCGGGGCGTGAGAGCTTACGCGGGCACCGGGCCGAGGCCGCCCGGCACTTCCGGCTTGGGCGCGGCAGTGGGCACGGAGCTGCGGCGGTTGTCCTGCATGGGTTCATCCACCACCTTGCGGATGATCTTCTCGCCGCGCAGCACCTGCTGGATTTCGTCGCCCGAGAGTGTTTCGTATTCCAGCAGACCCTTGGCCAGGGCTTCGAGGTCGTCGCGGCGCTCGGTGAGGATACGCTTGGCCTCGGCATAGGCATGGTCAACAAAGGCGCGAACCTCGTTGTCGATCTCGCGGGCCGTGGCTTCGGAGACGTTCTTGTTCTGCGTCACCGAGTGACCCAGGAACACCTCCTGCCCATTATCGCCGTAGGAGACCATGCCGAGCTTCTCGGACATGCCCCATTCGGTGATCATGCGCCGCGCCGTGTCGGTCGCCATCTTGATGTCGCCGGACGCGCCGTTGGAGACCTTGTCCGGCCCGAACACCAGCTCTTCCGCCGCGCGCCCGCCCATGGCCATGATGAGCTGCTGCAGAAGCTTAATCTTGCTGGTGGAGTAGCGGTCGCCCTCCGGCAAACTCATGACCATGCCCAGCGCCCGGCCACGCGGAATGATGGTGGCTTTGTGCACCGGGTCGCACTCGGGCAGAGTGATCGAGCAGATCGCATGGCCCCCCTCATGGTAGGCCGTCATGCGCTTCTCATCGTCGGACATAACGAGCGAGCGCCGTTCCGCGCCCATCATCACCTTGTCCTTGGCGTGCTCGAACTCCGCCATCGCTACCACGCGCTTGCCGATACGAGCGGCAAGCAGCGCCGCCTCGTTCACCAGATTTGCGAGGTCCGCGCCGGAGAAGCCGGGCGTGCCGCGGGCGATGATTTTTGCATCCACGTCCGACGCAAGCGGCACTTTGCGCATGTGCACGCGCAGGATCTTCTCGCGGCCCACGACATCCGGGTTCGGCACCACCACCTGGCGGTCGAATCGGCCGGGGCGCAGCAGCGCCGGGTCCAGCACGTCCGGCCGGTTGGTCGCGGCGATCAGGATCACGCCCTCATTCGACTCGAACCCGTCCATCTCGACCAGCATCTGGTTCAGTGTCTGCTCGCGCTCGTCGTTGCCGCCGCCGAGACCCGCGCCGCGATGGCGGCCAACAGCGTCGATCTCGTCGATGAAGATGATGCAGGGTGCATTCTTCTTGCCCTGCTCGAACATGTCACGCACGCGGGACGCACCGACGCCGACGAACATCTCCACGAAATCGGAGCCGGAGATGGTGAAGAACGGCACGTTCGCCTCACCCGCGATGGCGCGGGCCAGCAGCGTCTTACCTGTGCCGGGCGGGCCGACGAGCAGACACCCCTTGGGGATCTTGCCGCCCAGGCGCTGGAATTTCTGCGGGTCGCGCAGGAATTCCACGATCTCCTGCAGTTCTCCCTTGGCCTCGTCGATGCCGGCAACATCCTCGAAGGTCACGCGCCCCTGCTTCTCGGTGAGCAGCCGCGCGCGGGACTTGCCAAAGCCCATGGCCCGGCCGCCGCCGCCCTGCATCTGGCGCATGAAGAATATCCAGGCGCCAATCATCACCAGGATCGGCAGCCAGGAGATCAGCATGCGCACGTAGGGGTTGCCGGAATCCTCGGGCTTGGCGGTCACGTTTACGCCGGAGGAGACCAGCTTGGAAACCAGATCCGGGTCTTCCGGCGCGTAGGTCTCGAAGCTGTTGCCGTCCTTGGTGGCGCCCGCGATGTCCTGCCCGGTGATGGTGACCTTGGCCACCTGACCGTTGTTCACCTCCGCCAGGAAGCTGGAATAGGCGATCTGCGAGCTGTTCCCCTGCTGGCTGGAGGGCTGAAGCACATTGAACAGCACCACCAGGACAAGGGCAACAACCACCCAAAGCGCGATATTTCGACCCAGATTACTCATCAAAGACTAGTCCAATTCTTTCAATCGTCCGCGGCCATGCCGCACAGACGGAAGTTTCCACGGCCACTAGGTGGGTATTCTGCACCGATTTCCCATATCTGCAAAAACAAATTGGCCCTAGGCGACAAACGGATGCGCTGTAACCGGTACTTGTGGCGAAAACCTGACCGGAACGGGAAACTGAATGTTACCGGCCGGGTCCCGCAGCGCCGGCATGGCGCGCAACACCGCGGCGGGCAATTCATTATATCTACGGAACCTTCCTGCGTCCACACCCAACGCGCCAAAGCTGCACCCCGGCCTAGGCTCGGCCAGCAGGGTGAAGCGCCCGTCCCAACGCGCGTTCTTTGCGGCGGGCACGGGCGGGGCGCAGGCGGCGGGCTCGCGTGCCAGAAGCCAGCCCGGGCCAAGCCGCCCGGCGGGCGCGATTCGCACGCCGCCCAGCGTCGCCGCGCGGAGCTGGGCCGCCAGCGCCGCCAGCTTGTCCTGCCGGGGCGGGTAGATGCCGCCTCCCAGGCTGCGGATCAGCGCGCCCAAGGCGCTCGGCGGGGCTGAACCCGCATCGAGCACGACAAAGCCCTCAGGGCGGATCTGCGCGTGCCGGGCAAGAAACCCCGCATCCTCAACCTCCCGCGCCCCGCGTTCCGCCGCGCCGCTTGCCGGCAGCCCCTGCCCGGCTTGGCGGATGCGCACACGCTCGAATTCTTCTGCCTGGTTGGAGGGGTCTTCGACCCAATCCATCCCCTGCTCGCGCAGATAGCCCCGCAGCGCTTTTGGTTGCACACCGAGCAGCGGGCGCAGCAAAAGCACCTGATTGCGTGCGCTCCAGGCGCTGATTCCCTCCGCGCCGCCAGGGCCGCGCCGCGCGCGCATCGCCACGGTCTCCTGCTGGTCCGCCGCATGGTGGCCCAGCAACAGGTGCAGATACCCCGCCGCGAACGCCGCCTGCGCAAGGGCCTCGTACCTGGCGGTGCGCGCCGCCTCCTGCAACCTGGCAACGCGCGGCAGGCCGGAGAGAGTAAGGACTTGGCTGGCAATGCCCCGTGCCGCGAGGCGCCTTGCTGTGAGCGCCGCCTCGGCGCCCGACTCGGGCCTCAAGCCGTGATCGACAATCAGCGCCAGCACCTTCCCGCTGCGGGCGGCACAAAACTCATGGGCCAACAGCGCCAGCGCCGTACTATCCGCACCCCCGGATGCTGCTACCGCCAGACGCGGTTCAGACCCGAACGGCCCCAGCCGCGCCAGCGCTGCAGCGAACGTCGCGCTTACTGGCGTCGCGACGGGTGTCGCGCTTACTGGCAATGCGCCCTTTTGCTTACCGAATCGATACGCGGCTGCATGCCTGCGGGCGGCGTGGGAAACTGGCTGTTGAGGGAAGAGATGGTGTCACAGGCGGCTTCGTTCTGGCCAATGGAGCTGAGCGAGCTGGCAAGCCCGAGCAGGGACTGCGGCGCGTAAGTGCCGCTGCGGTTCATGTTGTAGGTACTGTCATAGGCGATGGCAGCATCCTGCGCCTTGCCCTGCGCCGTCAGCGACTGCGCCACGAGATACTGCGCCCGGTAGGCCTCCGGCGCCTCCTTGTTCTGCGTCAAGATGCCCTGCGCCAGGGATTGCGCCGTGGCGTAGTCGTGCTTGGAATAAGCGGCTAAGGCCGCCTTGAGCGCGGCATGCGGGTCGGTGGGCGCGGCCGAGGCCTCTGGCGCGGGCGTTTCGGGCGCCGGGGCACTTTGCGCGGGCGCGGCAAGGCTCTGCGGGCCGGCACCGGCCTGCGGAGCGCCACCCGGGGCAGCGCCACCGCTGCCACCCACCTGGAATTTCAGGTCGCCGATTTCCTTTTCGGTGGCGTCGTGCTGCGTGTTCACCTGGTTCTGCAGTTCGTCCACCTTGCCGCTCAGGTCCTGCACCTGCTGCTGGAGCTGCTGCACCTGGGTGACCAAGTTGGCCACCATGCCCTGGTCCGGGGCGCCGCCACCGCTATTGGATGGCGCCGGAGAGGACGAGCCGCCGAGCGCCGAACCGCCATTGCTGCCGCCATTGGCTTGCAGCTGCTGCATCTGCGACTGCAGCTGGTCGATCTCGTTCTGCAGGGCGATGCCTTCCTGGCTCTGGATCATGGACTGCGCCCGCGCCTGGGCGAGCGGCAGCAGCGCGGCGACAGTGGCAAGGACGAAAAATTTCTGGCGCATGTGCATTCCGGACAAGAAGTTCAACTTGTTCTGGTATAACCTCTGCCCCCCAAAAACAAAACCGGCGGCACCCGTTAGGGCGCCGCCGGCGGTAATTTTCACGCTGCCCGGCTCACACCGGGCAGGAGCGAAGAATTACTTGCAGTTCTGCGGGTTGAAGCCAACCACGGAGGTGATGGCGTTACGGTTCTGCTGGTAGGAAGATTCGTCGTTACCAGCGGCAACCGGGCAATCCTTACCATAGGAGATGGTCTGGATGCGGGTGGCGGCCACGCCCTGGGCAACCAGGTAGTCGCGGGCATTGTCAGCACGGCGCTTGGCCAGCGCCAGGTTGTAGGTCTCGGTGCCGCGCTCGTCGGCGTTACCCGCCACCAGCACGTTCACGGAGGGGTACTTGGCCAGCCAAGCGGCCTGCTTGCCCAGCGTCGCGTTGGAGTCGTCCGTCAGGCTGGACTTGTCGAACGCGAAGAACACGCGATCGCCGACATTGGCGACCAGGTCCTGCTCGCTGCCGGGAGCCGGACCAGTAGCCTCGGCACCAGTGCCGCCGGTGGAGGCGGTGGTGGTGGGGGTAGAGGAGCAGGCTGCCAGCAGGGCAAGGCCGGCGAAAGCGCCTAGAGCTTTGATTTTCATGAGTTTAACCGATCCCTGTCCGTAGTGGATGAGCAAATTTAGTCGTGAAGGTTGCGCAACCACTTTGATTGCGCCTACCCCTGCGGCCATACCCTTCTCCGGCGTCCAGGGTCAAGCGCCGCCCGTATGGAATTTGTGCGTTCTCAATCGGTTTCAAGCCGCGGCCGCATTTTCTTCTGGCGTGTTGATATTTTGTAACACTCGCCGGGCGAACTGAGCTGGCGCGCACCGCCCGCAGGTGCTTGACAATTTGCGCCGGGCCATGTCTGCCCTGCCCCGGAAACTGGGATGAATGCTGATGTTAGGCGATGATTTAAAGAATTTGCTGGATCGTGCCCTGGGCGAAATCGGCGCTGCCGACACTGACGGACTCGAGGCCCTGCGGGTGTCTCTCCTGGGTAAAAGCGGCTCCGTGACAATGTTATTAAAATCGCTCGGGGGCATGGATCCTGAGGCCAGAAAGGCCGCTGGAGCGGGCATTAATCTGCTGAAAACGCAGATCACCGACGCAATTTCCGCGCGGCGCGCGGTGCTGGACGAGGCCGCCCTGCAAACCCGGCTCGCCGCCGAGCGGATCGACGTGACCCAGCCCCCCCGCCCGGAGCCATTGGGCGCCATCCATCCGCTCAGCCGGACCACGGAGGAGATAGCGACGATCTTCGGCGCCATGGGCTTCACCGTTAAGGACGGGCCGGACATCGAGAACGACTGGAACGCCTTCTCGGCGCTGAACATCCCCTCGCACCATCCCGCGCGTGCGATGATGGACACTTTCTATCTTACCTCACATGCCAATGAGCGCCCGGCGGTGCTGCGTCCCCATACCTCGTCAGTGCAAATCCGCACGATGCTGACGGACGAACCGCCGATCCGTATCATCGTGCCCGGCCGCACCTTCCGCTCCGACCACGACGCCACGCACTCCCCGATGTTCCACCAATGCGAAGGGCTGGTCATCGGCGAGGGAATCACGCTCGCGCACCTGAAGGGCTGCCTGATCGACTTCCTGCGCGCCTTCTTCGACATCCCCAGCCTGCCGGTGCGCCTACGTACCAGCTACTTCCCCTTCACCGAGCCCTCGATGGAGGTGGATATCGGCTGGAACCGCAAGACCGGCGAGATCGGTGGTGGTACGGATTGGCTGGAAATCGGCGGTTCCGGCATGGTGCACCCCAACGTGCTCGCCAATTGCGGCATCGACCCCCGCCAGTACCAGGGCTTTGCCTTCGGCGTCGGGCTGGAGCGTCTCACCATGCTCAAGCACGGCATCAACGATCTGCGCCTGTTCTATGAGAGCGATGTGCGCTGGCTGCGCCATTACGGCTTCTCGCCCCTCTCTCCCGCCATGCTGCACGAAGGATTCTGAGCCCCATGAAATTCTCGCTTTCCTGGCTCAAGGAATGGCTGGAGACGGACGCGTCTCTGGAAGAGATCACCACCACCCTCTCGGCCATCGGGCTCGAGGTGGAAGGCGTGGAGAACAAGGCCGACACGCTGAAGCCGTTCATCATCGCCGAAATCGTCGAGGCCGCGCGCCACCCGAACGCCGACAAGCTGCAAGCCTGCCGCGTGAACGCCGGCGGGGCGGAGCTCTCCGTGGTGTGCGGCGCGCCGAACGCCCGCACTGGACTGCGCGTGGTACTCGCCCCGCCGGGCGCCTATGTGCCGGGCTCGGGCATTACACTGAAGGTCGGCGAAATCCGCGGCGTGAAGTCCGAGGGCATGCTGACAAGCTACCGCGAACTGGGGCTGGATGGCGATGCCGACGGCATCATCGAGCTGCCGGCTGACGCGCCCATTGGCGAGAGCTACGCCAAATGGGCCGGGCTGGATGAGCCGGTCATCGAGATCGCTGTCACCCCGAACCGTGGCGACGCGCTGGCCATTCGCGGCGTGGCGCGTGACCTCGCCGCCGCCGGGCTGGGCAGGCTGAAGCCGTTCGTGGCACCGGCCATCACTGCATCCGGCGCTTCCGCCATCATCTGGAAGAACGAGTTCACTGAGGCCTGCCCCTGGGTCCTGGGCCGCACCGTGCGTGGGGTGAAGAACGGGCAGAGCCCGGACTGGCTGAAGCAGCGCCTGGAATCCGTCGGATTGCGCCCGATCAACATCCTGGTCGATATCACCAATTTCTTCACATATGATCTCGGCCGTCCTCTGCATGTATTTGATATTGCAAAAGTTTCCGGCGACACACTGACCCTGCGCCGGGGCCAGGATGGCGATTCCTTCCCCGGTTTGCACGGCAAGGAGGTCAAGGCCGGAGCGGATGATTGCGTGATTGCCGATGCGGCTGGGGCGCAGTCTCTCGGCGGCATCACCGGCGGCGAAACCACCGGCTGCGATGAGACGACCACGGACGTGTTTATCGAATGCGCGCTGTTCGACCGCGTGAAGATCGCCCAAACCGGGCAGCGCACCGGCATCTTCTCCGACGCGCGCCAGCGTTTCGAGCGCGGGATCGATTCCCAGCTCCTGCCGGGGGCCCTGGATGCCGCCACCGCTATGATCCTCGCCCTCTGCGGTGGCGAGGCGAGCGAAGTGACCGAGGCAGGTGCCCGCCCTGACTGGAACCGTGCCGCGAGGCTGCGCTTCGAGCGTATTCGCAGCTTCGGCGGGTCGGACATCACGCCCTCCGAAGCCGTGGCCTCGCTGGAGCGCCTCGGCTTCACCGTGCAGGAGGAGAACGAGCATTCCGTCACCGTTGCGGTGCCGAGCTGGCGCAACGACGTGGCGCAGCCGCAGTCGCTGGACCAGGCCCCGGACCTGCCGCATGCCATGGCTGCGGCCGAGGGGGCTGCCGCCATCGAGCCGGAAGTGGACCTGATCGAGGAAGTGCTGCGGCTGAAGGGCATGGACGCCATCGCCCCGGTCTCCCTGCCGGTCGATTCGCTCATCCCCGCGCCGATCCTGACCGCGAAGCAGGCCCGCACGGCACTGGCGCGGCGCAACCTGGCAACGCGGGGGCTGCTGGAATGCGTCACCTTCAGCTTCGCCGATGACGCAACCTGCGCCCTGTTCGGCGATGTGCCGGAGAGCCTGCGTCTGGCCAACCCCATCGCCGCGGACCTCAACCAGATGCGCCCCACCCCGCTGGTGACACTCTGCCAGGCCGCCGCGCGCAACGTGGCTCGGGGCTTCGGCGAGTTCGGGCTATTCGAGATCGGCCCGGCCTATGCCAGAGACCGCAGCCAGGCACAGGTCGCGGCTGCCGTCCGCGTGGGCGAGACGCCGCTCTCCGCCCTCGCCCCCGCCCGCCGTTATGACGCGCTGGACGCCAAGGCGGACGCGCTGGCCGTGCTGGCGGCACTCGCCGTGCCGATGGACGCGGTGACGACCAGCGCTGGCGGCCCGGGCTTCTACCACCCCGGCCAGAGCGGCGAGCTGCGCCAGGGGCCGAAGACGCTGCTGGCACGCTTCGGCGCGCTGCACCCCAGCCTATGCGCCAAGCTGGACCTGCCGGTGGGCAGTGTGGCGTTCGAGATCTTCCTCGACGCCATCCCCGAGCCCAAGCGGCGCAAGAAATCCGCCCCTGCCCTGCCGCCCTTCCAGCCACTGCGGCGCGACTTCGCCTTCCTGGTGCCGGAAACCACCCCGGCCGAGACGGTGCTGCGCGCGGCCAAGGGCGCGGAGCGCAATGTCATCACCAACGTAGCGCTGTTCGACCGCTACCAGGGCAGGGGCGTGCCGGAGGGCCAGGTCTCGCTGGCCATCGCGGTGACCCTGCAACCCGCCGAGAAGAGCTTCTCGGATGCCGAGATCGAGGCCGTGTGCGCCAAGATCGTCGCCGAGGTGGCCAAGAAGGCCGGGGGCGTGCTGCGGGGGTAACCCCGCAGCCTTACGCCGCGCGCAGCGCCAGCCGGTCCTGGCCTATCAGCGCCAGGCCCTCGGCGACCGAGACAAACTCGCCGCCCGCCGAGATCCGCTCCGCGCCGAACCGCGCGGTGAAGAGCCGCCGGACCGCGGGAACAAAAGACGTGCCGCCGGTGAGGAAGACGCGATCGACCTCACCGGCCCTTACGCCGGCCCGCTCCAGCGCCTGATCCACTGTCGCCCCCAGAAGCTGCAGGTCAGGGGCAATCCAGGCCTCGAAATCATCGCGCGCGATCTCGCGGTCGATGACAAAATCCTCATGGGCGAAGCGCAGCCTCGCGGTCTCCGCGCGGGACAGTTCCGCCTTCACGGCACTCACCGTCTGGTAGAGCTGATAGCCCGCCTCCTCCTTGATCAGGCTGACCAGGTTGCGCAGCGGCGTGGGGTCCTTGCTGGCGCGGGCAACCTCCTCGATGTCGCGCAGCATCCGCGGGGTGCGCATGAGGGACAGGCGGTGCCAGCGCGCGAAGCCCGAGAAATACTCCACCGGCACTTCGAGGTCGGTGCCCATGATGTTGTACGTGCTCCCCTTGCCCAGCAGGGGCGAGACCACATTGTCGATAATGCGGTAGTCGAACGTGTCCCCCGCGATGCCGATGCCGCCATGTCCGAGCGACTCCACCGGGCGGGCATTGCCGGGGGTAAAGTGGAGCACCGAGAAATCGCTGGTGCCACCGCCGAAATCGCCGACCAGCACAGTGGCCGGCTGGGTGAGCGTGCGGGTGAAGCGATAGCCCGCGGCCTCCGGTTCCATCGCCACATCGATCTCCGAAAAGCCCGCGGCGGCATAACCGGCGCGCAGCCGCGCCTCGCCGAAATCGTCATCGGCGAAGTCTCCGGCAAAGCGAACGGGCCGCCCGGCGACGATCCGCGCTCCTGCATGGCCGGTGCCAAGCAGGGCACTCAGGAACACCGAGACCATCTGCTCCAGGGTAAAGATGCGGCCAAAAATATTGGTCTGGGTGAAGCTGCGCTGCGCCAGATAGGTCTTCATGGACATGATCAAGCGGCTGTCGATCGGATCGTCCAGATAGGCCTCTATGGCGTGCGGGCCAGCGGCGTGGTGCAGCGCGCTCCGGCCTTTGTGTTGCTCGTGCCAGAAACACAGCACCGTGCGGAACACGTCGAACTCTCTTGCGCCGAGGGCGAACCGCTGGGTCTGCACGCTGCCATCGGGCTGCAGCACAGCCACCACGCTGTTGGTGGTACCGAAATCAATACCGATAAGATTTGTCATTGAGAGCGCCCAGTCTTCGGAGAGACGGGGCTTCAAGCGCAGATGGCGGCACGGCGCAAGGGTGGAATCAGCCGCCGCGCCCCCTCCGCGACAGCGCAAAAACCCGCAGCGCCGAGGCCAGCGGCTGGCCCTCCACCCTTTCAGCATCGATGCGCGTGACCAGCGCCGAGAGCAGCACTCCCTCCGCCTCGGCGATCCCGGTCAGCGCGGCCCAGAACTCCGGCTCCAGGGCCACAGAGGTTCTGTGGCCCGAAAGCGAGAAGCTACGCTTGTCCAGCATCTTCTTCCAGCACGTAGAGCAACGCCGGCAGGAAGACGAAGGTGGCGATCAGCACCGCCACCAGGCTCAGCAGCAGCAAGTCGCCCATGCTGGCCGTGCCGCGGTCGCCCGAGAAGGCGAGTGCGCCAAATGCTGTGCCAGTGGTGAGGGCGGAGAACAGCACCGCGCTCGCCGTGGGCGATTCGAGGAAGCGGCGCATCCCAGCACGGAAGTTCATCACGAAATACACGTTGAACGACACACCGACACCCTGGAGCAGCGGCAGTGCAATGATGTTGGCGTAGTTGATGTGCAGCCCCACCGCCCAGGCGAACAGCGCGGTGAGCAGCGTAGAGAGCGCAAGCGTGGCCAGCACCAGCGCGGTATCGCGCATATTACGGAACACCAGCGTCAGGATCATTGCGATGGCGACGAAGGCGAGGATCACCGCCGTGCGGAAGGCACCGAGAATCGTCGCCGCCGTGGCCACGGTGGAAACCGCCGGCCCGCCCGCATCCGGCGCGATGGCGACCACCGCCTTCACGAAATGATTCAGCCCCTTGGTCGTCTGCGCCGCCGCGGTGGGCAGCGCCTCCACCCGCACCCGGCCATCGGGCAGGAACCAGTCCCGCGCCACTTCTGGCGGCAGGCTCTCCACCGTGATCGGCTGCGCGTTCAGGCTGTCGGACAGGCGGGTCAGCTCCAGCGGCAGAAAGCGCGTCATCGCCGCGTTCATCGCCATTATCTTGTCATCACTCTCGCCCTGCAAATGCGCCAGCGTGGCGGCAATACCCAGGAGCGGCGAGTCCTTGGGCAGCTTGCCGGCCACGGCCATGATCTCATCATGCGTCTTGGCCATGGAGGCGCGGATGTCAGCCGCAGTCACAGGCTTGGGGGGCGTGGAGGCGGCAAGCAGGGTCGGCGCCAGGATCGTTTGCGCCTGGGCCAGCATGGCCAGCTTCTGCTCCTGCTGCTCCGGCACGAAGGTGCCGCCGGAGAGCACCGCCGACACCTCGGGCAGCGCGCTCAGCTTTTTCGAAAGCGCCCGCGCGGCGTCGAGGTTCGGGGCCAGCACATCCGCATAGAACGGGTTGGTCGCCGGGTCGGCCAGCAGCGTCCTGATCGTGCGCATGCTTTCCGTGTTCGGGTCCTTGGTATCCAGCGGATTCGCGTCGAACCCGACGTGGGGGATGGCGAAGCAGCCAGCGAGCGCCGCCACAATGAACGCCGTCACGGCCACATGCCGGTGCTTGAGCAGCAAGCTATCCATGGCCACGCCACCGGGCAGACGAATCGGCGCCAGCTCCGGCCGCGGGCGGAAGAGGCGCAGCATGGCCGGCAGGAAGGTGAGTGTGCAGAATAAAGCGATAAACATGCCCGCGCCGGCGATCTCGCCCAACTCCGCCACGCCAACGAAATCCGTCGGCGTGAAGGCGAAGAAGCCGCAAGCCGTGGCGGTGGCCGCGAGCGCGATCTGCCCGCCAGCTTGGCGCGCGGTCTCCGGCACGGCGATGTCCGGGTCCGGGGTAAGATGCGCGACAGCGCGCAGCCGCACGCATGCCTGGATGCCGAAATCGACCGCGAGGCCTATAAACAGGATGGCGAAGGCGACGGAGATCAGGTTCAACACCCGCACGAACACAGCGGCGAAGAAGATGGTCAGCACCAGTCCCATGGCCAGCGTGAGCAGGATCGGCACAATCAGCCGCCAGGAGCGCAGCGCGAGGTAGAGCCAGAGCGAGATGAGCACGACCGAAATGATCCCGCCCAACACCAGACCTTTCGTCAGCGAGGCGAATTGCTCGTCGGAAAGCGGTATCTGCCCGGTGTAGTCCACCGTGGCACGCCCGGCCTTGACGTCCGGCAGGCTGGCGGCGATCTGCCTCAGCGCCGCCGTCGCCTTGCCGCCAGGCTGCAGCGAGCTTTGGTCGAGCTTCGGGTGAATCAGCACGAATTCGGCATCCTGCACCCCGGCCGTGCCCTTCATGATCAGCGATTGCCACGAGAGCGGCACCGGATGACCATCGGCCGCCGCCTGGAGGTTACGGCCAACGCCTGCCAGCGCCCCGGCATAGGGGGAAATGTCCACCCCGGACTGCACGCCCTGGGTGAGGAGCCCAAGCCCGGTGAACAGCCCGCGCGCCGAGGGGTCCGCCGCAAGCTGGCCGAGGAACGGCTGCGCCGCGACGATCGAGTTCAGCAGCTTGGCAAGGTCGTTGGGGGGAAGCAGCAGCAGCCCCTGATGTGTGAAGAACGGCGAGCCGCTGGGGTAGCTGGAATCAATAAAATTTTCCTTGTCCGCGCTTAAGCCGGCGTTCAGCGCCACCGCCGTCTCCCTGGCTTCCTCCGGGGTCGCGGCCCGCACCACGGCGACAATCAGCTTGTCGAATTGCGGGAAGTTTTTGCTCTCGCGAATATCCGCCTGCCGCCAGGGCAGGTCCTGGGCGAAAAGATGATCGGTATCGGTGTCGATGCTCAGATGCTTGGCGCTGTACCAAAGCCCAAACGCGGCCAGCAAAAAAAAGGCAGTGGCGACCAGCGCCGCATTACGCCGCGCCACCAGGACGATGGCCACTATAATCTTCTGCAAAGCCAGGCTCTCCTTGGCGATAATCTTCTAACCGGCGGGGCGGCTAAAAAGCCATCCCGGCCATTACCAGCCGCCCGTAAATATCGGCCAGCACCATCTGCAATGCCTGCAGCAGCAGGATCGCCACCACTGGCGAGATGTCTATATTCCCGAAATACGGCAAAAAGCGGCGAATCGGGCGCAGCACCGGCTCGGTCAGCTTGTTGAGGAAATCCGCCACGGAGTAGACGATCTGGTTTCGCGGATTCGCCACGCCGAAAGCGATGAGCATGCTCATCACCGCCGCGGCGATGATGGCAAGAATCATCAGGTGGATCAGTTCACCCGCCAGCCAGAAAATCGCGGAAATCATGGTTTGCCTCGAAAAATTGCGCGCCGCCCGTAAGTACCGGTGGAACTTTGCGCTGGCAATGTTGACTTCTCATCCAATATGAGCGAGACCGCGCTCCCACATGGACCCTGAACCATGGTTCACGGCCGGGGCTGTAGCTCAGTTGGTAGAGCGCGTCGTTCGCAATGACGAGGTCAGGGGTTCGATTCCCCTCAGCTCCACCAGGTTCCCCTAATGTCCGATCCCACCAGAGACGCCGCTTTTTCCCTTTTGCAGGCGGTATTCACGAAAAACGCCTCGCTGGACGCTGCACTCGACGCTCTCCCGGCCATTGAGCCGCGCGACCGCGCCGCCGCGCACCGCTTGGCGGCCTGCGTGCTGCGCCATGCCGGCACGCTGGATGCGGCAATCGAGCCCTTCCTGCGCCGCGAGCCGCCGCCTGCGGTGCGCAACATATTGCGCCTGGGCGCCGCCGCTTTCCTGTTCCTGGACACACCGCCCCATGCCGCCGTGGGCACCGCCGTGGATCTGGCGCGAAGCAAAAAGCTGGAACCCTTCGCCGGGCTGATCAACGCCGTGCTGCGCAAGGTGGTGGCACAAGGCGCGGGTGTGCTGGAAGAGCTGGACATGGCGCGCCTGGACACGCCCGCCTGGGCCTGGGCGAGTTGGGGCAAGGACGCCCGCACCATCGCCGAGGCGCATGCGCATGAGGCGCCGCTGGATATCTCCGCCATGCCCGGCTTTATCCCGGAAGGCGGCGAGGCTCTTCTCACCGGCTCCTACCGCTTCCCCGCCGGGACCGCCGTGACGGAGCTTCCGGGCTTCACGGAAGGCAAGGTATGGGTGCAGGACGCCGCTGCCGCCCTGCCCGCGAGGCTGCTAGCGCCCCGGCCGGGTGAGCACGTGCTCGACCTCTGCGCCGCCCCGGGCGGCAAGACCGCACAGCTTGCCGCCATGGGCGCGCAGGTCACCGCCGTGGAGCGTGACAAATCCCGCGTGGCCACGCTGAAGGGCAACCTCAAGCGCCTGAACCTGGCGGCGGAGACGGTATTGGCCGATGCCACCAAATGGCGCCCGGCGGAGCAGTTCCCCGCAATTTTGCTGGATGCCCCGTGCAGCGCCACCGGCACGGCGCGGCGCCACCCAGAGCTTTTGCACCTGCGTAAGCCCAAGGATTTCGCGGCCGTGACGGCGTTGCAGGACAAGCTCCTGGACGCGGCGATAGAGATGCTCGCACCGGGCGGGCGGCTGATCTACGCCGTGTGCTCGCTGCAACCCGAGGAAGGCGCCGCGCGAATCGACGCCGCCTGCGCCCGGCTTGGCCTGAAGCGCGACCCGCTCACCCTGCCCGAACTGCCTGAGGCGGTGACGCCGCAGGGCGATGTGCGCACGCATCCAGGCATGGGAATGGACGGGTTCTTCATCGCCCGGCTGGTGAAGCCCTCGGCGCACGATTAAGGGCCAAAATGGCGGAATGCGCCTCCCCTGACTGCCGTTAAGGCGGGGGTACAGTAAAGCCGCTTGTGGTTTGCCCCGGGGGTTGGTTACAAACGCGCATCATGACCACAGCCCCGACTCGGACGCTCATCGCCCCTTCCCTGCTCGCCGCGGATTTCGCCCGTTTGGGCGAGGAAACCCGCGCCGTTGAACAGGCCGGGGCGGACTGGCTGCATCTGGACGTGATGGACGGACATTTCGTTCCCAACATCACTTTCGGCCCGCTGGTGGTAAAGGCGCTGCGCCAGCACACCGCCCTGCCGATGGACGTGCATCTGATGATCGCGCCCGCCGACCCGTATATCGTGGCCTTCGCCGAGGCCGGGGCGGACAACATCTCCGTGCACCCGGAATCCGGGCCGCATCTGCACCGCACGCTGCAGCTCATCCGTTCGCTGGGCAAGAAGGCCGGTGTGGTGCTCAACCCCGCCACCCCGGTGCAGGCGGTGGAGAACGTGCTCGACGTCACCGACATCATCATGGTGATGACCGTGAACCCCGGCTTCGGCGGGCAGGCCTTCCTCGCTTCACAGCTGACAAAGATCGCCCGGCTGCGCGAGATGATTGACGAGACCGGGCGGGACATCGTCCTGCAGATCGACGGCGGCATCACGCCCAAGACCGCGCCGCTGGTGGTGGCAGCCGGGGCTGACTGCCTGATCGCCGGTACCGCCGTGTACGGCGCGCCGGACTACGCCGCCGCCATTACAGCACTGCGCGCCGCCGGGCCCCGCCCGGTGCAAGCCCCCGTGGTCAGCGGCGGATGAACCAGGGCGAGAAGCGTCCCACCAGCTTCGGGCGGCAGGCGCGCACCCTGCTGAACCGGCTGCAGAATCTGCGCACCACACACGCGCCGGATGCGCCGGCGCTCAGCCTGCGCGACCCCTGGCCGGGCGACCCGCGCCGCGGCGCCAGGCTGGTGAAGGCCGAGCTGGACTTCGGCGGGGCCGTGCTGGCCATGCCGCCGGAGATTTTCTCCGCCTCCATTACCTCCCCGCTGATGCGTGCGCATCTGCACGGCTTCACCTGGCTGCGCGACCTGCGCGCCCTGGGCACCGATGCCGCCCGCTCCCGCGCCCGTGCCCTGGTCTCTGATTTCATGGACACGCACCCGCTGGACCCGCGGGCGAACACCCCGGACGTGACCGGCGCGCGGCTCGGGGCCTGGCTCGGGCATTACGATTTCTTTGCCGCCTCCGCCGATGACGACTTCCGCCAGCGGCTGATGCACCGGCTGGTGCAGGATGCGCGCAACCTCGCCGCCGCGCTGCCGCCCGAGCTGCTGGACCAGCGCGCCCTCACCGCGCTGAAAGGGCTGGCCGCCGCCGCCATCGCCATGCCGGAGCACGCGCCCTACCTGCCGCGCGTGCTGAAATTCCTCACCCCGGAGCTGGCGCGCCAGTTCTTTGCCGATGGCTGCCATGTCGAGCGCAGCCCGGCGGCGCATCTCGCCGCGCTGCAGGACCTCACGGAACTGCGCGCCCTGCTACAGGTGGCCAATGTCCCGCCCCCGTCGGAGCTACTCACTACCATCGACCGCGCCGCCGCCGCCATGCGCAGCCTGCGCCATGGCGATGGCGGGCTGGCCCTGTTCAACGGCGCCAAGGAGGAGCTGCCCAGCCTCATCGACCTCGTGCTGGCCCAGGCCGGGCGGGCGCGCGGGGCGCTGGCGCCGCTCGCCGCCTGCGGGCTGTACCGCATCGCCGCCGCCAAGGCCCTGCTGTTCATGGATTCGGGGCCGCCCGCCGCCCCGGGCCTGGACCGTTTCGCCCATGCCGGCACGCTCAGTTTCGAATTCTCCTACGGCAAGGAACGGCTGATCGTGAACTGCGGCGCCGCCCCGGCGCTGGCGGGCGAATGGTCCGCCGTGCTGCGCGGCACCGCGGCGCACTCCACGCTCACCATTGCCGATGTCTCCTCCGCGGAGGTGCGCGAAACCGGGCTCGGCCGCCGCCCCGCGCATGTGCATGCGACGCGGCAGGATTACGGCGGGGTGCACTGGATAGAGGCCAACCATGACGGCTGGGGCAAGCTGTTTGGCGCCATCCACCATCGCCGCCTGGTGCTGGCGGAAACGGGCGACGAATTGCAGGGCGAAGACCTGATCGAGGCGAAGAACCCGCAGCCCTTCACCATCCGCTTCCATCTTCACCCCAATGTCACCGCCAGTCTGCAGCAGGATAACGAGGCGGTGCTGCTGCGCACGCCGGGGGGCTTGGGCTTCCGCCTGCGGGCCGAGGGCGTGCCCATCCGCATCGAGGAAAGCGTGTATTTTGGCCAGACCGAGCCGCGCCGGGCGGAGCAGATCGTGCTCGCCGGGCACCAGGACGGGCCGCAGCATGTAAAATGGACTCTCACAAGGATTTAAGATGCGTGTTCTTCTGACCGGCGGCGCCGGGTATATCGGCTCGCACACCGCCGCCGCGCTCGCCGCGCGCGGGCATGAGGTCGTCATCCTGGACAATTTCGCCAACGCGGAGCGGGACGTTCCGGCGCGGCTGGAACGCCTAACCGGGCAGAAAATGCCGGTCATCGAGGCCGATATCCGCGATATGCCGGCGGTAGTGGCGGCGCTGAAGGGGCATCCCGTGGATGCGGTAATCCATTTCGCGGCGCTGAAGGCCGTGGGGGAATCCGAGGCCGACCCTCTGCTGTATTACGACATGAACATCATCGGCACGATCCGCCTGCTCCAGGCTATGCAGGAGTGCGGCGTGGCGCGCATCGTGTTCTCCTCCTCCGCCACGGTTTACGGCCAGCCGGACAGTTCGCCCATCCTGGAGGACGCGCCGACCCGCGTGGAGAACATCTATGGCCGCACCAAGCTGGTGATGGAGGACCTGATCCGCGACCTCGCCCGCACTGGCAAGCTGAAGGCGGCGGCGAACCTGCGCTACTTCAACCCGGTGGGGGCGCATCCCAGCGCCATGATCGGCGAAACCCCGCGCGGCGTGCCAAACAATTTGATGCCTTACGTGACCCAGGTGGCCACCGGCCAGCGCCCGCATCTCAACGTGTTTGGCAACGACTACGACACACCGGACGGCACAGGCGTGCGGGATTATATCCATGTCGTGGACCTGGCCGAGGCGCATGCCCTGGCGCTGGAGCATATCTGCGCGAACGACGTGTCGGTGACGGTCAACCTCGGCACGGGCGAAGGCACCTCCGTGCTGCAACTGGTGAAAGCGTTCGAGACCGCCACAGGGCGGGAGATTCCGCTGGTCATCGCCCCGCGCCGCCCGGGCGACGTGGCTTCGTATTATGCCAACCCGGCCCTGGCGGAAGCCACGTTCGGCTGGAGGGCGAAGCTGAATGTCGAGGATATGTGCCGCGATAGCTGGCGCTGGCAGGCAACAAGGGCGGGGATTAATGACGTTTAGGGGCTAGATCGTTCCGGGGGAACGCCGTTTATTTGATGCGTAATTCAAGCAGACCGTGTGAAAACACTACCGAAATGGATTCCGGCGCGGCGTGAGGCGCGGTAGAATCTGGCATCATGACGCACATCTCAGGTCACGACCGAGCGCAGAGGCTGCTCCTGCCAGAATCTCTGGACGAATACGTCGGTCCGGATAACCCCGTTCGCTTCATCGATGCTTTTGTGGAGGAACTGGATCTCGCCGCCGCGGGCTTTGCCCGCGTGACGGCGAAGGCGACCGGCCGCCCTGGCTATTCGCCTGGGGACCTTCTGAAGCTGTACATCTACGGCTACCTGAACCGGGTGCGGTCGAGCCGGCGGCTGGAAGCCGAGACCCACCGCAATATCGAAGTGATCTGGCTGCTGCGGCATCTGAAGCCCGACTTCAAGACCATTGCCGATTTCCGGCGCGACAACAGCAAAGCCTTCCGTCCAATCTTCCGCCAGTTTGTGCTGCTTTGCCGCCAGTTGGATCTGTTTGGCCGGGAACTGCTGGCGGTGGATGGCACCCGGATCAAGGCGGTCAACAACAAGGACCGCAACTTCACCCGCGCGTCGCTGAGCGAGTTTATCAGACTCGCCGATGCCAAGCTCGAGGATTACCTTCGGCGTCTTGACCAGAGCGACGCCGCCGAGAGCCCGGCAGGCGGCGCGCGGGTTAAGAACCTGGCCGAGAAAATCGCCGCCATCGGTGCGCGACGGACGCGCTGCACGCAGATGCTGGCGGAGCTGGATAAGACCGGAGAAAATCAGATATCGCTGA